>ERZ761609.24-NODE-24-length-235922-cov-19.638148_pt1 | contig 235922 bp, 217 predicted proteins | sample MGYA00511163_ERZ761609 | MGnify/ENA primary metagenome ERZ761609 (study PRJEB28899, sample SAMN02445070) | bioreactor sludge metagenome | biome: EBPR sludge | place: Australia: Brisbane, Thorneside Wastewater Treatment Plant | collected 2011-12-16 ... | reverse complement strand
GCAGAGAGTCGTGGATTAAGCCGTGTAAGAAGCTGCGAACCTCGATGTGGAGCAAAGTCTTCGACATTTTGGAGTCAGTTAGAGCTCAGTTAGTCGAGAAATCTTCCACGAAGAGATGTTTGTGAATTTCAACACTTAGGCGGTAAATGGCGAAACCCACACCCCTTACTACTACTACTGATATTTTAAAAATATATATAAGAAGAACAGGAAACCGAGTCCCGACCATGATGCGGTGACACAATTTCGAGGCCCGGATACGACGCGGAATTTGATAAAAAAACCGCAACAAAAGCTAGGGAAAGCTGTAAACCAAATAGCCGCGACAACACACGGTCACTCAACACGATGTGCGGCACAGGATGAACTGGCGAGGCCTGAGGCCGCCGAAGCGTAAGGAAGAATGCCATGATGATCGAAGTCGAAAAACGAGATTTGCTGAATCTCCTGGCGAAGACACAGAACATCGTCGAGAAGCGAAACACCATGCCGGTCTTGGTGAACGTTTTGCTTCAGGCTGGCGAAGGTTTGCTCAAAGTGTTCGCTACGGATTTGGAAGTGAGTTTGACGGACCAGATCCCCACGCTGAAAGAGAAAGCCGGCAAAGTTGCAGTATCGGCGAAGAGCCTTTTCGAAATTATCAAGGAGCTTGATGACGCTCCGGTGACGCTCACGAAAAAAGACAACAACTGGCTTGAGATCAAACAACGCCGATCAGTTTTCAATTTGGTTGGCATTGCGGCCGAGGAGTATCCGGTATTTCCATCCTACTCCACCAAGGACTTCATGAAAATTTCGGCGAAGACTTTTGCCGACATGATCGAGAAAACCATCTACTCGGTTTCCAACGATGAAACTCGGTATTACCTCAATGGCGTTTTCTTTGAGCGCTTGCAGAAAGATGGCAAAGCTTCGTTCCGCATGGTGGCTACGGATGGATTCCGACTATCCGTCGTTGATCGACAGATCGAAGAGTCCAAAGCGGCATTCCCCAATTCTGGCGTGATCATTCCTCGCAAAGGCTTGTTTGAAATTCGCAAACTTCTCGAAACTTCAGCTGGTGATTTTGAGTTAGCCATCGAAGGCTCGCAACTTGTTGTACGCTTGGGATCCAGTGTCTTGATGGTGCGCCTGATTGAAGGAAAGTTCCCGAACTACAATCACTTCATCCCACAGAATCTCAATAGCCACGCGACTGTTTCTCGCTCCGCCTTACTGTCGTCGTTGAAACGTGTCTCCTTGCTTTCCAACCAGAAATACAAGGGTGTGACGCTGGCGTTGACCAACGGAAAGCTCGAGATCACTTCGAACAATCCAGAATTGGGCGATGCGAAGGAAGAAATTGAAATCGACTATAAGGGCGGCGAAATCAAAATTGGTTTCAATGCTCGCTACGTCTTGGATGTCCTGGGAAGTTTTGAAGACGATGGCGTTGATTTGTCGCTGAACGATCAGCTTTCTCCTGGAATGCTCCGGCCGATGAACGACAAAAGCTACACTTGCGTCGTCATGCCCATGCGCATCTGAACCTACGCAGAATGATCGAGGCCTATGCGCTTAGCTGAATTGAAGCTGCAAAACTTTCGTAACTTTGCAGCTCAGAAGCTCGAGCTCAGGCCTCGCCTCAATTTCTTTGTCGGCGCCAACGGCCAAGGTAAAACCAATCTTCTTGAAGCCATTTATCTGCTGTCACGGGGTGAAAGCTTTCGACCCGCGGAGCGCGAACATCTCATTCGCAACAATTCTGAAATTCAACAAAGCCGACTCATTGCTGCTTTAGATGGGGAACTGGGTCGTCACCTTCTCACAGCTCAGATTCATGAATCGCGTCTGCTTGTGGAGTTGGATGGAAAACGCACGGGCTTTTCCACATTGGCCTCGCAAGTTCCGGTGATTCTATTTTCTCCGGAAAGCTTGGCGGCGATCAAAGACGGACCAGATTCTCGGCGACGGCTGATTGATGAGGGACTACTCACGCGGGGCCGAGTTGGGGCGCAGTTGCTTCGCGACTATTCACGGACGCTGCGGGCTCGCAATGCGTTGCTGAAGCAGCTTATGGACGGCGACCAGCGTGCTGGGACGCGGGATAGCCTTGCGAGCCTGACGTCGATCTTCTTGGTGCTGGGTGCCCACTTGGCGAGCGAGCGAACGCAACTCTTGCGGGAGCTTTTGCCGTTTTGGCGTGCGGCTTTTGCGTCGATCACGCAACGTGAGCCGGAAAGTTTGGCTCTACGCTATGAAGTGAGTGGTCAGGAGAGCTTGGAATGGACGGAATCGCAGATATTTGACGTTATGAGTCAGCGACAGAAGGAATTGGCCGCGCGCGAGGTGGCGGCGGGTAGCTCTTTGGTCGGTCCACACAAGCATGATCTCAAGTTTCTAGTCGCTGAAAATGACTCACGTTTTTTCGCCTCACAGGGTCAACAAAGAGCCTTGATTCTCGCCTTCAAAATCGCTCAAATAAACCTCCATCGAACGACTGTGGGACGCTATCCGATTCTACTTTTGGATGACGTCATGTCCGAACTGGACGCCGATAAGCGCAGTCGCCTGATGCAGTTTTTGGAGGGGATCTCTGCGCAAGTTCTCCTCTCCGCCACAGACCTCACTTGGTCACCAGAATTCGCACCGCAAGAAAATGCGGTCTTCTCTGTGAACGCTGGTGAGGTTCGCTGTGTGGAGAGTCGGGACCGCTTAGATCATTTGCGATCGACAACGCTTGGCCTGAGGGCTGACGTCAATTGAGGTGCTGCCGGTGACCGACAACGCGACCAATAATTCGCCCGTAACTACGACCGCAGACACAGCTGTTAGTCCTCCGTCGAACACGGCGGTGAACGGAACCTACAGCGCTGAATCCATTCAGGTGCTCGAAGGTTTGGAAGCTGTTCGCAAACGTCCTGGCATGTACATCGGCGATACAGGTGTGCGGGGCTATCACCATCTCGTGTATGAAATCGTCGATAACTCTGTCGATGAACATTTGGCCGGACATTGTAAACGCATTCTCGTGACGATTGGTGCGGATGAATCCATCACCGTTGAGGATGATGGCCGAGGCATTCCAGTTGCACAGCACAAAAACGGCAAGTCGGCTCTTGAAGTCGTCATGACGGTGTTGCATGCGGGCGGAAAATTCGACGGCAGCTCTTACAAGGTGTCGGGTGGATTGCACGGTGTCGGCGCCTCGGTGGTGAATGCCCTGAGTTCGCGCTGCTCGGTGGAAGTGCATCGCGAAGGATCAGTGTGGCAGCAGACTTACGAACGTGGAAAACCCCAGGGAGAAGTGGGAAAGATCGGCACGTCGACCAAGACGGGCACGAAAGTGACCTTCAAACCAGACACCGCGATCTTCAAAGGCGATGAGATCACCTACAACTTTGCGACTTTGGCGAATCGCTTTCGTGAATTGGCATTCCTGAATGCGGGTTTGTACATCTGCTTGAACGACGAAAGAACAGGGAAGAAGCAGGAATTCCAGTACACCAATGGCTTGAAGGAATTCATTTCGTATCTCAATGAATCGAAGAAGGCTTTGCACTCGGAAGTCGTGCACTTCCGCGGCAGCAAGGACAATGTCGAAGTCGAAATTGCCATGCAGTGGAACGACTCGTATTCGGAGTCGCTGTATTCGTATTGCAACAACATCAACACCATTGAGGGTGGAACTCACTTGGTGGGCTTGCGAGGAGCGCTGACTCGAACGGTGAATGCTTACGCACAAGAAAAGAATTTGTTGAAGGATCTTAAGGAATCGCTCGAAGGCGACGATATTCGCGAGGGCTTGGCGGCGGTGGTGTCGGTTAAGGTTCGCGAGCCACAGTTTGAGGGCCAGACGAAGACCAAACTCGGTAACACCGAGGTCAAAGGCATCGTTGAATCCTTGGCCAATGACAAAATGGCGGATTGGTTTGATCGAAATCCTTCCGTGGCCAAGACTGTAATCGGCAAGTGCGTGGAAAGCGCGCGTGCGCGAATCGCGGCTCGTAAGGCGCGTGAACTCACAAGACGCAAGACCGCATTGGAAGGCAACTCGCTCCCCGGTAAAATGGCGGATTGCCAAGAACGAGACCCGGCACTTTGCGAACTCTACTTGGTCGAGGGTGACTCGGCAGGTGGTTCGGCGAAGCAAGCGCGTGATCGTCGCACGCAGGCGGTGCTGCCGTTGCGCGGAAAAATTCTCAACGTGGAAAAGGCCCGCTTCGACAAGATGTTGGGTAATGAAGAAATCAAAATGTTGGTCGCGGCCTTAGGTACGGGCATCGGCAAGGACAACGTCAGCGCCGACAAGATTCGTTACCACAAGATCGTCATCATGACGGACGCCGACGTCGACGGATCTCACATCCGCACGTTGCTGCTCACCTTCTTCTATCGGCAAATGCCGGAAGTGATTGAGCGCGGCTACGTGTACATCGCTCAACCACCGCTTTATCGCGTGAAAAAGGGTAACAGCGAACGTTACATCAAAAACGAAGCGGCTTTGACGGAGTATTTGATGGATCACTCGTTGGGTGGTCTGCACATCAAGGGCCTCAAGGACGGTACAGCAGAAGGTGACCTCAAGGATTTCGTGCTCACCGTTCAGCGCCATGAATCGCTGTTGCGCGCGATGAGCGCCAAGTACGACAAGGATTTTGTCGAGTTCCTGGTGTCGCGATTGACGAAGTCGAAGTCAGATCTTGCGAAGCTCTTGTCCAATAAGTCCGAGATTGAGCGCATGATGAGCGAGTTCAAGGACTGGATTTCTCAGAACACGCTGTCGGGACTGCTCGATGCGACCTACACGCTTGAGCAAGAAGGCGATGTGCCGGTTCTGAAAGTTCATACGACTCGGTACGGAACGAAGATGACGACGACGCTGCGACCAGAAACGGCGCGAGCTTCGGAGTGGATCGAAGTTTCGGCACATTGGACGAAGTTTCATAGCTTCTTGCCGTTGCCGATCGAAATGCCTTCGGAGACTCAAGACAAGAAGCCGCTGGTCTTTGATTCGTACCAAGCCTGGCTCAGCCACATTCTCGAGATTTCGAAGAAGGGCATGTACATCCAGCGCTACAAGGGACTGGGTGAAATGAACCCTGAGCAGCTTTGGGAAACGACTTTGAATCCTGAGAACCGAACACTTTTGAAAATCTCGATTGATGACGTGATTGCCGCCGATGAGACCTTCTCGGTCTTGATGGGCGACGAAGTCGAACCGCGCCGTAAGTTTATCGAGTCCAACGCGTTGTTGGTCGGCGAACTCGACGTCTGATTTGAAGGGAAACTGAGCTATGGCAAACGATACGCCTGAGAATACTCCACAAGAAAAAGGCATTTCCCGCGTCGACATCAATCAAGAGATGCAGGAGGCCTATCTCCAGTACTCGATGAGTGTCATCGTCGGCCGCGCGCTGCCGGATGTTCGTGACGGCTTGAAGCCCGTACATCGTCGAATTCTCTACGCGATGTACGAGTTGGGTAACACGCACGACAAGGCCTACAAAAAATCCGCGCGTGTGGTCGGTGATGTGATCGGTAAGTACCATCCGCACGGCGACCAGGCCGCCTACGACACCATGGTGCGAATGGCGCAGGACTTTTCTCTCCGCTATCCGCTGGTCGATGGCCAGGGGAACTTCGGATCTGTCGACGGAGACTCGCCCGCGGCCCAACGTTACACCGAAGTGCGGATGACGGAATTGGCCGAAGCTCTTCTCGAGGACATCGAGAAGGAGACCGTACCCTTTGGACCGAACTACGATGACTCCCTCCAGATTCCGCTGCTCCTGCCGTCTAAGTTTCCGAACTTGTTGGTCAACGGCAGCGCTGGCATCGCTGTCGGTATGGCGACCAATGTGCCGCCTCACAATCTCGGCGAAGTGATTGATGGCTGTGTGCATCTCATTCGTAATCCGAACTGTGGAATCGACGAGCTCATCGAGCGAATTCCTGGCCCTGACTTTCCCACGGGTGGAATCATCCTGGGTCGGGAAGGCATCCAATCGGCCTACAAAAAGGGCCAAGGCAGTATCGTTTTGCAGGCAGTCGCGGAGATTGTCGCTAACAAGGATCGCGAAGAAATCATCGTCACTGAGATTCCCTATCAAGTGAACAAGGCGAAGCTGATCGAGAGCATCGCCGATCTGGTTCGCGATAAGAAACTCGAGGGCATTTCGGACATTCGCGACGAGTCCTCTCGCGAAGGCATGCGCATTGTGATCGTCGTCAAGCGCGGTGAAAACGCCAGCGTGGTGTTGAATCGACTCTATAAGTTTACGCAAATGCAGACATCTGTCGGCGCGAAGATGCTGGCGTTGGACGCTCGCAATCAGCCGAAGGTCTTTAACTTGCGAGAAATGCTCCAAGCCTTCGTCGAGCATCGCAAAGACGTCGTCACCAAGCGCTGCATTTTTGATCTCAAGAAAGCTGAAGCTCGGGCCCACCTCCTCGAAGGTCTCGCGAAGGCGCTCGATATGATCGACGCTGTCGTTCAAACGATTCGCGAATCCAAAGAGGTGAACGTCGCGAAATCCAACCTCATGGAGCGCTTTCAATTTAGCGAACGCCAGGCGGTCGCCATCTTGGAGATGCGCTTGCAGCGACTGACTGGCCTTGAGCGCCAGAAGATCCTTGAGGAATTGGCCGACATTAAAAAGGAAATTGAGTGGCTGAAGTCCGTGCTCGCTGACGAAGCCAAAGTCTTCGACATCATCGTTGGCGAACTTGAAGAGATTAAGGCCAAGTTCAGCAATGCTCGTCGTACACAAATCACCGGCGACGTCGGCGATATCGAAGATGATGATTTGATCGCCCACGAACAAGTCGTCGTCGTGTTGACGGACACAGGTTATATCAAACGCATTCCGCTGGACGAATATCGCCTGCAAAAGCGCGGCGGCAAGGGCCTTAAGGGTACGGAGACGCGCGAAGAAGATTTTGTCTCCGATATCTTCGTCGCCGATACGCACACCACGCTGTTGTTCTTTACGAACAAGGGCAAACTCTATTGGCTGAAGGTGCACCGATTGCCGCAAGGCAATCGCACGTCCAAAGGCAAGGCCTTGGTGAATGTGTTGTCATTGGCTAACGGCGAAAAGGTCATGGCTGTATTGCCCGTGGACCAGTTCGACGAAAACAAATATGTCGTGATGCTGACCGAAAAAGGCATCATCAAGAAGACTTCGCTCGGCGAATTCTCCAATCCGCGCCCGTCCGGCATCATCGCTTTGACCACAGATCTCGAAGACAAGGTGATTGACGCCAAAGTCTCCAACGGCCGATGCGACATTTTCATCGCGACTCGCGACGGAATGTCGATTCGCTTTGATGAAGGTGACGTGCGGGCCATGGGTCGCAGCGCGCGCGGCGTGAAGGGCGTGACGCTCGGTAAAGACGACATCGTCGTCGGCATGGAGATCATCGACAAGACCTCGAAAGCGACAATTTTGATGGTCACGGATAACGGCTACGGCAAGCGAACTCCGACGGAAGAGTATCGCGTGCAGTCGCGAGGTGGCGTGGGAATCATCACACAGAAGACGACGGACAAGGTCGGCGCAGTGGTTGGCACGAGGACGGTGCTCGATACGGATGAGATCATGATCACGACGGATCGCGGTCAAACCATTCGCATGATGGCCTCGGGAATTTCTGTTTTGGGCCGTAACACACAGGGCGTGCGATTGATCAATCTCAACAACGACGAAAAGGTCACGGGGATTGCGCGCATTGCAGATTCTGGTGACGTCGAGTCGGGCGCCACGGAAGTGAAGAACTGAGGAAATAGGGGCGGCTTGCTTGTGAGTCGGCCCCTCGATTTTGGCCACGCCAGATGGATCTTGGTGATTCAGGGGAGCATCTGAGTGTTCCGAGTGACGAAGTTGATGGTGACAGGGTTCATCGTCCTCAGTTTGACAGGCTGCTTGTCTTCATCTCGAGTTGAACTCAATCGGGCCAAAGAGCTTCTCATGGAAAAGAAGCCCACCGAAGCCGTCGCCCTCTATGAGAAAATCATTGAGCGCGAAGCTAAGAAGTCCATTTTTGGCCAAGAGTCGGCCGAACTGATCGAGGCCGCACTCGAGGCGGCGCAAATTCAGCAATATGAATTGAAGAATTTCAAGCGAGCGCTTTCGCATCTGCAATTGATCATTCAGCAGTCCCGCAACTCGCATCAGCGCCGTGCAGCTCAGCAGCGCGTGGCGATGCTGTACTTGAACGACCTTCAGGATTTTGATCGAGCGATTGCTGAGTTTTCGAAACTGTTGAGTCTGCCCAAAAGCCCAGCTGAGGAGATTGATTGGCGCCATCAATTGGCGCGCGCTTATTACTACAAGGGTGATTACACGCAGGCACTGATTGAAATCGAACAACAGCTCAAGTTGGAGAAGCTGAGTCGCGAAGACCGGTACAAGTCGAAACTCTTGGAAGCCAATGTTTTGGTTGCCGCCAAAGATCATGAGCGGGCGTCTAAGGTGATGACACAAATGATTCAGGACGAACCCGAGCGTGCCGAACAAGATCAGATTCACTTGATGTTGGCGGTGAGCTACGAAGAGCGACGCGAGTTTTTACAGGCGATCGCGGTGCTGGAGTCGATTCAGGATCGCGATCCGCGCAAGGCGTTCATCGAAGAGAAGATTCGATCTTTGCGCGAACGCCAGTCGCAGCAACCGGGAGCTCGTGGCTTTCGCAAGTGAGCGAGCTGCGAAAATGTCCCTCGAGGAGGCCACATGTTGGATCGACGTTCGGCGCTGTTCTTAGGCATGGGCTTTGAAGTTTTAGGCGCGATCGTGGGTGGCTACTTTCTAGGCCAAGCCATTGACGCGAAGTATAAAATCATGGGCGGCTATGGGGGGCCGATGCTTGCGGGTGTCGGCTTGGTCGGCTGGATGATTCACCTCATTGTGATCGTACGAAAGCTTGAAAAAGAGGACGAGTCCACGGACTCGAATCCGCCAAGCTGAGGGTGTAACGATGAAGCAAAGCTATCTGCTGGCCGCGTTTGCTGGAGTTTTCGGCTTGGGACTCGGGCTGATCCTCATGTTGTTGGTCGGTCGAGATTTTCTCTTGGGCTACGCCATTGGCTTCGGATTGTTGATCTTCAATGCCGTCGGCCTGGGGTATGCGTGGCCGAGAATCCTGGGGAAAAAATCCGTTGCCCTACCGATTCTCGTCATTGTATCCAAACACGCGCTATCCATAGGTTTGATTTACTGGCTTACGCGACCCAGCAACACCTTGTTTGCGGGTGCTCGTCGCGCCGGTCAGTTACTCGAAAGTCCATGGGCGGGCTTTGCGTTGGGGATCTTGTTGGTCGTACCGGCAGCCGTGGTTTTGGCGCTTCTTCATTCTCGAGGATCCGATGATGAGGAAGGGTGATGAGGGAAGTGGTCAGTGAGCTTGAGGCTGATCTCGGGACTGATCGCGGGGCTTCGCCCGAACGCAGTTTTTCGATGAGATTCTTTTGGGATTTTTTTATCGGTCCGATGGATCGATGAATGGAGTTCGGTGGCACAGTTCAATTGGTTTACCTACGCTGGCATCGAGTACAAAACGAGTTATCTGGCGGCTAACGTCGTCGTGACCTCGGGCATTGTGGCGTTTTCTTTGGCGGCCCGCGCGGCTCTAGGAAAAGGCGAGGCGGCCATTGCGCCAGCGGGATCGCTGTCGTTGAAGGGCCTGACGGAAGCCGTTGTTGAGTTGGTCGATGGCATGGTCAAAATGGTTCTTGGCGAAAAAGGTCGGATCTACTTGCCCTTGTTCGGCGCGATCTTTTTCTACATCCTGCTCAACAACCTCTTTGGACTTGTGCCGGGAATGACCTCCGCCACAGCCAATATCAACTTGGCGTTTGCTGTCGGCTTGTTCTCGTTTGTGGTGTACAACGCGATTGGTTTGAAACATGGCGGCTGGCACTATGTTGCGCACTTTGCGGGGCCGATTTGGTGGCTGGCGCCCCTGATGATTCCGATTGAGATCATTTCTCACGCCGTTCGCCCCTTGAGTTTGGGAATGCGTTTGTCGATCAATATGTCGGCGGACCACACCATCCTTGGAACTTTCTTGGAACTGACGAAAGTTGTCGTGCCGGTGATTTTCTACGGCATGGGAACATTTGTGAGCTTCGTGCAGGCTTTCGTCTTCACGATGTTGTCGATGGTTTACGTGATGATGGCGACCTCGGACGATCACTAATTTGTAACTGAATTGTGTTGATCGTGAGCTTTGTTTTGGATTAAACCCACAGCGCTGTCGCTTTGGGAAACTGGCTTGGTGAGTTGGTCTGAAATTGTGTAGGGGAGCCTGTTTGCAGACTTTGCAAGACTTTGCAAGACGTTGCAAGAGAGGCGCTCGGAGCGCGAAGAACGATCAAGAAGCCAAAAACTTGTAACACAAACGAATGGCGTCGATTCAAAGGCGTCCAACGTAAGAACAAAAGGGACCGGAAGGTAACATTATGAAGAAGCTCGCACTGGTTTTCGCATCCGCAATCGCAACCACCTTCGCCGCATCGGCTGCTTTCGCACAAGATGCAGCGGCTACAGCGACAACAACAATGAACGCAGCCGTCGGTTCGACTCTCGGTTGGGTGGCATTGGGCGTTGGCATCATGATGGGGATCGCCGTGTTGGGCGGTACTTTGGGTCAAGCTCGCGCAGCTGCTACAGCTCTCGACGGCATTGCACGTAACCCCGCAGCTTCGGGCAAATTCCTTCTCCCGCTCGTTCTCGCACTCGCCTTGATGGAATCGCTGGTTCTTTTCGCGTTCATCATCGGCCTGGGCATGCAGGGTTCGGTGGTTGAAGTTTTGAAAACTCTCGTGAAGTAATTCGCGATCGTTGCGAGGTTCTTCGCTGGACCTCGGCCTAGATAAATTTAAGGCGATCGAGCTGCGATGAGCGGTTTGATCGCCTTAATTCTTTTAGACGATGTCTCAGACCTAAGTCGGGCACTAAAATCCTGGGACTGAAACACGGGCACGAAGACTTGAGATAAAAACTCACTTCAAAATTATCGTAATTGCCCCCTTGGACCGACAAATTTGCGGCTCAATTGCCGATAAGAAGTCGATGGCCTCACAGGCAGCGGCAAAGACAGCATCGGACCTGAATGTCGGCGCGGACCACAGTCCGCGTGAGGGCGAGTCCACAGACCAATCGGCATCGACGGAGTCGGCATCTCAAGATCGTCTCATCGTTTTGGCAAAAGACGTGGCGTCGGTGAAGAGCATGTCGAACTTCCTCAATCGCCGTGGTGTTGAGACTTTTGTGACAAGCCAACTCAACGATGCCGTCGATCGCCTGACACAAGGCTGGACGCGCTTTGTGCTTTTGAGTGTGAACTTTCCGCATCCCAAAGTTGAATTGATTCCGCAGTTGTTCGCGCAAAGTTTTACCGCGGAGACGATTGCCTTTGGAGAGCAGTCGGATCGAAAGACGGCGCAGAAGTTGACAGCTTCGCGGGCGAGAAACGTCATCTTTGGAGCGGCCAGCGGACCTGTCGTGTTGATGCGCTTGAAGCAAGCGCAGCGACAAGATGAAGATCCTGGGGGAGATGTCGAGAGCACGCGAAGTGCTGCGGCCTCGGACGAGGCGGCATCCGAAGACGTGAGGGTCAAGGGCAGTGCGGGCATGGGTCTGGGAAAGTCCGCTGTGCACGTCAAAGGCGGCGCGAAGTCGTCGCCGAACGCAGTTGCCGATAGTTTGCAGGCGCGGCAAGAGGCGGCCTCGAGATTCATGCGCGCCTTAAGTGAAAGTGGCGCTGGCGAGGTCGGCGAAGAGAAAGCCGCGGCAACGCCAGAGCTCGATGAGGTGCTTGACGCTGACGATGAATCTTCGTTGCCGACTGAAGGCGCGCGCGCGACCAAAATGAAATCCGACATCATCATTCAAAAGGGAGCGCGAGGCTCAGCGCCGAAGTCCATTGCGGATCAGATTACGGCGAACGCGAGCGCCAAAGCGGCGGGACCCCTGGTTGAATCAGGGCCAGGGGCCGGGCGCGAACTTTACTTGCATCAAAAAGGCGCCAAGACTCAAGGCAAGAGCCAGCCGCATGTCGGTTCACCGCGGGAAGCGAAGTCCTCACCATCCATCGCCGAATCTCGCCCCCAACTCACGCCAAGCCAAGCTCTGCTGATGCCGACGAGAAAGTCGAAAGTGCTGGAGGCCTTGCAAGAAGGCCAACTTGCAGATCTCGGTCAGGTCACAGCGATGGACTCGGCAAGTCGCAAGACGGGAAATGGCGGATTGGTGCTGCCGAAGCCATCGAGCGAATCGAAGACCAAGACGTCAGCGAATGAAACAGAAAGCCGTGTTGCACCGGGGGCCTCGCCACGTGCGGTCGCCGCCGTTAACTTGTCGGGCGAAGCTGCCTTGTCCGGCGATGCCTCGGTAACGGAGAGCACTCAGACGGATGTTGAATTCGCAGCGCGAACAGCGCTACGCAAAGTGTACGGCGAGCCGCGAAAAGAGCGGGACACTTTGATTGAGTATCGAAGTGTGGCGATTCTCATTGTTCACATCGATTCTTTTACGGGCACGATCATGTTGGCAGAAGGCCGAGGCACCAACTCCTCGTCGACGCGGCTACATCTGTTGGAACAAGAATTTCTCAATGCGTTGGCTGAGCGAGGACATCAGATTCGGGTGGGTGACTTGCAGTCGATGCCCTTTCCGAATCCCGCGGTCGCGGAAGAAGCTTTCTTGGCGGCCGACATGAGCGCCGTGAGTCGCAATGAAGAGTATGAGGCGGGCATTGCATTTCTTGATCTTGTGCCGGCCAAGGCTGTGATTGAGGAAACCGCGGATGAAATGCTCAAGATCGGCATTGAAGACTTAGAGCCGAACACACGCATGAACTTTGATGTGTTCATCTACTTGCCGACGAATGCGAAGTACCTCAAGTATGTGCGGCAAGGGAACTCGATCAGCTCAGATCAGAGTGAGCGATTGAAGAGTCGAGAAGTCAGACATGTGTACCTCGATAAAGAGTCGCGTGAAGACTATCTCCAGCACAATGTGGTGAAGAATGTCCGCCAGGGCATTATGAAGAAGTCATCGTCTTGATCCGACGAACTCGAAATTCAGAATCGGCGTCGGAGAATCCAAGCCATCAAAATGGGAATGAGTAAGAGTAGCGAGCCAGCTTGCGAGGCCTTTTGCGGCCACGTGAGTTCGCCATTCAAACTCATGCTGTGATGCATGAGCGCGCATGATGAAGTTTGCGGTGGGGACGCCACTGAGGAAACGGCTTCGGTCTGCGTGGGCTCGGGCGGCTGCTCTTGTGGAACTTGAAAACCACTTCGCCAAGTGAGGGACAAATCGATCGCAAGTTGGGGCCGAACGCTGTGGCTGGAGTCTGCGGAAGCGTAAATGATTTCGCGCCAATCCAGTGGCGTGAGATCGGGCCGAAGGCTCGCAATCCAAGCCGCAACGCCGGCAACCAATGGTGTGGCCATGCTCGTGCCGCGCAGTCCTCCGTAGGAGTTGCCCGTCCATGTTGAGAGCAAAACTTCATCGAGAGCTCCGCCACGCGTGAGCGAGTCTCCGCCAGGCGCGTAAACCATTCGTGGCGAGCCCGAGAGTGATGTCGAGAAATTGGAAAATGAGGATCGAAGTCCGAGTGAGTTGATGGCGCCGACGGTGAGAACTTGTGTCAGTGCGGCTGGAGAAAAGCCGCGCGCATCCATGCCGGCATTGCCGGCAGCGACGACCGGAAGTGCGCCTTGTGAAATAGCGTATTGAAAGGCCTCAATCTCAGCTCGACCAGGCGGGCGCGCAAGTCCCCATGAACAGTTGATGATCTTCGCCCCCTGGCGTGCAGCGTAGTAGACGCCGCTGAGTAAGTCTGAAAGCTTTCCGTCCGAGCTGTGATCTGGAAAAGCTTTGATCGCCATCAGTCGAGCGAAGCTCGCAACACCTTCGGTACCGAGTGAGTTTTTGGCCGCGAGCGCAAGTCCAGCGACATGTGTTCCGTGTTCGGCGCCCGCGTGCGCACCAGGTCTTGGGTCGCCGTCGATACCGCCAAAGGCCGGAGAGAAGTCGCAGCCATGCAAGTCATCCACGCAACCATTTTGGTCGTCGTCGACTCCGGGCGCGCCGGTGGCCTCGGCCGAGTTGATCCATAATTGGGATTGTAGATCTTCGTGCGTGAGTTCAACACCTGTGTCGACGACGGCGATGATGATGGGAGAGGTCGGTGGAGCGGAGGTTGGCCATTGAAAGCTCGGACTTTGGAGCGAGGCCGACCAGCGTGGATCGCGGAGGCTTTGGGTTTTGACATAGCAATCCGGCTCGATGCTGAGGTTTGAGTTCGCTTTGAGCTGAGAGGCTTCGGCGTTCGAAAGTTTCGCAAGATAGGTCGTCACGACCTGATTAGACTTCGTAGTCTGAGCTAAGATTTTGTGCTGAGAGGGCTTTAAGCTTTGCAGGGCGTAACCGAAGTCTTTGCGGGGCTCGCGAATTTCGGTGAGGAGAAACTGCCCGGGCACAGCTCGGCTGTCGCCGCAAAGAGAGTCGAAGTCCTGTGAATAAACCTTCGAGCTAGCCAGCGCGACAAGCAGGGTGATCAGCCATTGAGCTGCAAAAATGCGAAGCTGCATAACTTCGCATCGGCGCCCCGGAGTTCAGGCCTAAGTCCAAAAAGCGGGTGTGTGAGCTTGCTGAAATTAAGCTTCTAACAGTGGTTTTAAAAAGCGGGCGGTTTCACTCTGCTTGGATTTCCCCACGACTTCCGGCGGGCCTTCGGCCACAAGTTGCCCACCTCGAGATCCACCGTCAGGCCCTAAGTCGATGACCCAGTCACTCGCCTTCACGACATCCATGTTGTGTTCAATGACCAGCACGGTATTTCCCTGGTCGACTAAGCGGTGAAGTAGCTCCACCAGCTTAGCGATGTCATCAAAGTGAAGGCCCGTCGTCGGCTCATCGAGGATGTAGAGCGTTCGGCCTGTGCCGCGTTTAGAAAGTTCTTTGGAGAGCTTCACGCGTTGAGCTTCGCCGCCGGAGAGCGTGGTCGAGTTTTGACCGAGTGAAATATAGTCGAGACCAACTTGTGAAAGCGTTTCGAGTTTTCGGCGAATGGCGGCGTGATTTTCAAAAAACGGCAGAGCTTCCGCCACGGTCATGTTCAAAACCGAGGCGATGCTCCGTCCCTTATACTGAATCGCGAGCGTCTCTTTGTTGTAGCGAAGGCCTCGGCAGGTGTCGCATTCCACGAACACGTCGCTTAGAAAATGCATTTCGACGCGAACTTGTCCTGCTCCTTGGCAAGCCTCACATCGGCCGCCCTTCACATTGAAGCTGAATCTTCCGGGCGCGTAACCTCGAACCTTGGAATCAGGAAGAGATGCGAAAAGATCACGAATCAGCGGAAAGAGGCCGGTGTAAGTGGCAGGTGTTGATCTGGGCGTTCGACCGATGGGGTTTTGATTGATGTCGATGACTTTATCGAGATGCTCGATGCCTGAGATTTCTTTGTGGGGCGAGACTGTCCATTGTGCACGATAAAACTTGTTGGCCAGCGCTCGATACAAAGTGTCCATGATCAGTGTGGACTTTCCCGAGCCCGACACGCCCGTTACTGAAATCAAACAGCCCAGCGGTAAGCTCACATCAAGATCGCGGAGATTGTTTCCGGTGGCACCACGAATTCTGAGTTTTTGTCCGCTCCCTTTGCGACGCGTGTTGGGAACCGGAATGCGCTTTCGACCGGAGAGATACAAACCCGTCGTGCTGGTGGGCGAACTTGCGATCTCTTGCGGCGTGCCCTCGGCGATCACTTGTCCGCCGCCTTTGCCGGCCCGAGGCCCGATGTCGATGACGTGATCAGCTGTGCGAATTGTGTCTTCGTCGTGCTCAACCAGTAAAATCGTATTACCGAGATCGCGCAGCTCGCGCAAAATGGAAAGCAGTCGATGATGATCGCGTGGATGCAGGCCGATCGACGGCTCGTCGAGCACATAGAGAATACCCACGAGAGCCGAGCCCACTTGCGAGGCCAGGCGTATGCGCTGATTCTCTCCGCCCGAGAGGGTTCGTGTCGGACGATTCAGTGACAAGTAACCCGCGCCAACACGCGTGAGATAGCGCAGGCGATCTTGAATTTGCAGCATGATCTTCTCGGCGACCGGCGATTGCTTGGGCGCCCATTTCGTCGACTCAAAAAGCTGGAGGAGATCTTCGGCCGGGAGCGCCGAAAGTTCGGTGATGGTTCGGCCCGAGACGAAGACATTTCTCGCCTCTTCGCGCAGACGATCACCTTGGCAATCCGGGCAGGGCCTAACGGCCATCTGATCGATCCCATCGTCGCCGTCCTCAGCATCTGAGGCTCGCTTGAGCCGATCTGCGATCCGATAGCTGACGCTTCGAAAGGAGTTGTGGGCATCGGGGCCGCCGTAGTCGTTTCTCTCCACCTCTTCGATGTCGACGGTTCCAAGACCATGACAAGTGGTGCAGGCGCCGCGCGGATTGTTGAAGGAAAAAAATCTCGGCTCAAGCTCGGGAAACGAAAAGCCACACTCAGGACAGGCCGCAGTGATCGAAAGCTGTGTTCGCGTATCATTTTCGAAGATCGCCAAGGAGCCGCCGCCCAAGCGGAGCGCAGCGTGAACACTTTCGGCAACACGGGTTTGCAGGCCGGGTTTGATGATGAGCTTGTCGATGACGAGGTCGATCTCGTGAACTTTTGTTTTCGCAAGCTTCTTTACAGACGTGAGTTCGAGCAGTTCGCCATCGATGCGTGCTTGGATATAGCCCTGCTTGATCCACTTTTGAATTTCTTGTGAAAACTCGCCCTTTTTTCCCTGCACGACAGGTGCAAGGAGAATCAACTTGTGACCGGGCTTGCGCGAGAGAATCTCGTTGATGATTTGATCGGGGTTTCGACCTGTGACGGGAATGTGATGTGTGGGGCATCGCGCTTCGCCGACTCGAGCGAAGAGCAATCTGAGATAGTCATAGATTTCAGTCACCGTGCCCACGGTCGAGCGGGGATTGAGCCCGACGGACTTTTGATCGATGGCGATCGCCGGACTGAGGCCGGAGATCGAATCGACCTCGGGCTTCTTGAGTTTCTCAAGAAATTGCCGCGCATATGTCGAAAGGGAATCCACATAGCGGCGCTGGCCCTCGGCGTAGATGGTGTCAAAGGCCAGGCTGGACTTTCCGGATCCGCTGAGTCCGGTGATGACGCTCAATTTATTTCGCGGAATCTTCAGCGTGATGTTTTTGAGGTTATGTTCGCGAGCACCGCGCACGACGATGTGATCAAGATCCATTCTGCGTTCCTTGGCGGCCCGGTAGACAGTTCGTCTTTCCGGGCCTTGGCCGTTCTAGAGGAGCGGGTTGACGACGGACTCGATCTCACGACGAATTCGCTCGAGCCCGGCGGCGCTTTGGCTCTCAAAGCGCAACACCAACACGGGCTGAGTGTTAGAGGCTCGCGCCAAGGCCCAGCCATCGGGATAGCTGATGCGAATTCCGTCGATGAGATTCACTTTGCGATCAGCGGAGTCTTTGAACTTCGACTTCAGCGCTTCGACAATTGAGCGCTTCTTTTCCTCGGTGGTGTCGATGCGGATCTCGGGCGTGTTGAACGCGCTCGGGAGACCCTCGAGCAGTTGTGCGATGCTTTTGCCGGACTTAACGAGAATTTCCACCAGTCGAAGTCCTGCATAAGGAGCATCGTCGTACCCGTAGTTGCGGTCATTGAAGAATACATGACCCGAAAGCTCGCCGCCAAAGGGCGCCTTCTCTTCTTTCACTTTAGATTTGATCAGCGAATGCCCGGTCTTCCACATCACCGCACGTCCACCGCGCGCGCGAATGTCGTCGTAAAGACGATCGGAACACTTCACATCGCCGATGATGGTTGCGCCGGGGTTTTCGGCCAGCACGGCTCGTGAAATCAGCATCATCATCTCGTCGCCCAAAATGAATCGACCCTTGTCGTCGACGATGCCGATCCGATCCGCGTCGCCGTCGAAGCCGATTCCAATTTTAGCTCCACGTTTGACCACTTCGGCCTTCAATGCGTCGAGATTCTCTTCGACGGTCGGATCTGGGTGGTGATTGGGAAATCGGCCGTCTGGCTCTTCGAACAAGATGGTCGGCTTTAGGCCCACGGCCTCATAGAGGCGACGGGCGATGCAACCACCAGCGCCGTTGCCACAATCGAGAACGACGCCGATGGGCTCGCCGTTTGTGGTCTTGAACGTGCTGCCAAACTCTTTCTTGTAGCGATCAAGATAGCTTGGAAAAATATCGAAGTGGCTGACATCGCCTTGGCCTGAGACATAGTCGCGAGCCTCGATGATTTCGCGAAGTCTTTGAATGTCATCGCCGAAGATCGTCGATTTGCCGACGCTGATTTTGAAGCCGTTGTACTCTGGAGGATTGTGCGAGCCGGTGACCATGATGGCGCCGTCGACACCGCCCTCAAAGGTTGAAAAATACGAAATGGGAGTGGTGACCAATCCCAAATGAACGACTTGCGCGCCACTGTTTCGCAGGCCCGTTTCAAGTGCCTTAACCAGCGCGGGCGAAGACAGCCGTGCATCACAACCCAGCGCCACTCGCGGACGCTTTTGCTGAAAGCGTTTTGCGTAAAAGCTCACATAGGCGCGTCCCAAGTCCTCAGCGAAGGCCTCGTCGTAGTCGGCGCCGACCACGCCGCGGATATCATACTCACGAAAAATCACCGACTTCATCATAGGGCTTACCTCGCTCTGCCATCTATTCGCTCGAATTGAGCCTTAGCTTGAATTCTCAATTGTGCGCCGAGAATCGCGGCAAGCATGGATCCAGCTTCGGCGCGGTGGAGCTGGTCGCTCTTCAACAAATCATCCGCGGTGCCATGATCGACGCTCGTGCGGACAAACGGCAATCCCAAAGAAATCTGATAGCCTTGGTTGGGACCGTGCAGAGTTTTAAACGGAATCAAACCTTGGTCATGATACAGGGCGATAACCACCGAATACTTCGCGCGTTGTGAAAGCGTGAAGGCCGAGTCCGCCGGGAGCGGACCGATCGCTCGTCGCCCGATGATGCGAGCCAATCTGGCCTCTTCCCGGCCCATGAGTCCGTTTTCACCGGCATGAGGGTTGAGGCCAAGCCAAGCGATCGGCAAGCGGCGCCTCTTGGCCTCGAGCCCACTTCGCAACTCTTCGGCGGCCGACAGCGCACGTTGCAAGTTCGACGCGGTCAGCGCCTGAGGAACCTGAGCAAGCGGGATGTGATCTGAGGCGAGTACGACATTCAGCTCGGATCCGACGTAGCCCTGAATCGGCTTGTAGCCCATCAGCTCTCGCAACACACCATTGTGACCGAGTTCGCGAATTCCCAGTCGATGAAAACTTGTTTTTCGAATGGGTCCGGTCACGACGGCATCGACCATGCCTTCATGGGCGAGCTCAAAGGCGCGAATCACGCTTTGCGCGGCGGCGCCTGATCGATGTTGCCACCAACTGATCTTTCCGCCCATGGCGCCCGCGAGCGCGGCTTCAGGAGATGCTTGAGAGCGAAAACCTTGCGGCGCGGGATCTGAACTGAAGATCGCCATGCCCGGCCTGATTCCGCGCCGAGCCTGAGGCGAAGTCAGCCGCAACTTTCGCAGGGCGACCTTGGTGACGTGTGGGCCGATTCCTTCGCCGGCGTTGATGATCATCAGCGAGCTCGCCAGTCCGCTCATAGGTGCGCTCACTTGTTGATGCGGATGAAGGCTTCTGATCGGAGTTGTTCAAGCCAAGCGTCATACTGACGACGGAAGGCTCGTTCACCCAACATACCGCGAATGCGATCCTTCTCTTTTTCGATCTTCGGGTCCGGAATCAGCTTTCGGCGCGTGAGTCGTACAATGTGAAATCCGCCTTGCGCGGGGAGGAGCTGGGGCAAGTAATCGCCCGGCGAGAGTTTGGCTTGGGTGATCGCCTTTTCGAGATCTGCGCTCAACTCTCCAGATTTAAATGTTCCCAACACGCCGCCGAGTTCAAACCCAGGGTCTTCAGAAAAGTCGGCCGCCACGCGATCCCAGGGCGCGCCCTCTTTGAGTTTTTGCAAGGCCTCGGCGCCACGCTTTTTGGCGGCGTCGGCGCCACCTCGTGAAGAGAGAAAGAGAATGTGCGCGAGACTGTATTCGAAGGCTTGGGACTCGGCGGACTTGCCCTCGGCCATGAATGCGGCCACCACATCATCTTCAGAAATTTTGATCTTGGAAGTCACAGACTTCTCCACAAGTGCCTGGCGCTCCAGCCCGGTCTTGAGAAAGTCCTGATATTCAGCAAAGTCAATTCCCTGACCCGTGAGAGCCTCGCGTAGCCCGTCGCGATTGGTGCGATTTCGTTTCGCGATACTGCGAATCTCTTGTTCGACGCGTTCAACGGGAATGCTGAGCCCTTGGCGACGGACTTCGCCGTCGAGAATTCTCGCGTCAATGAGTTTTTGTAGCGCGGCACTTTCGTTCTTTAAGAGATTCTGCTTTGTGGCGTCGTCGGGAACGAGCTGATCGTCAACCAAGCCCCCAGACTTCAACTTTTCAACAAAGCCCTTCAGATCACTTTGCGTGACAATCTCATCGTTGACGATCGCGAGAATGCGATCGACTTGTGTGCGCGCCTCGACCGGGTGACCGATCAGCATGTGCGCAACGAATAAAATTGTGAACGCGCTCACGGTCACGAGCTTGGCGACGGGAGAGTCATCGCGGCGGACCACTTGATTCAATCGCGGTGGCCTTTGCATAAGCATGCTTCGCATAAATACCTCTATGATCTCTCCGTTGAGGAGTACTGAGGAGTCTCGTCCCCGCTTCGCCATGACTTGGCGATGCGCGCTCTTCGAATTATTCACCCGAGTGCGTGCTGATCACGATCGACGAAAGAATGGTTTCATCAACCTTCACAGATGCCATTCGAATTTGCTCTTCCAGCCAAGCCCTGTAAAGCCTTTGCGCAGCGGCCTCACGATGTTCGCGAATCAGTTGCTCGCGCACCTGGTCAAACTTCAGCTTTCTTTCGCCTTCTTTGGCGAGAACTTCATAGATATGCCAGCCGAACGGCGATTTGAGGATCTTACTGCGCTGACCGACGCCCATCTTGAATGCCACATCAAAGACATCCAAAGAGCCCTTCTCAATCCAACCCGTGTCGCCTCCTTGCGAGGCCTCTGGCGCCGTGGAGAACTGGCGCGCCAAGTCTTCGAGTTTCTTACCGCGGGATAATTCTTCCTGAACTCGCTGGGCGTCTTCTTCGCGCTCTAAGAGAATCTGGCGCAAGCGAACGCGAGGCGATCTGTCGAAGTGATCCTTGTTGGCTTGATAAAGCGCCTTGAGCTCCGCCTCGGTGGCCTCGGGAACTTGCGCCGTCACAGTGTCGAAAACTTTCTTTTCCAACAAGCTTCGGCGCAAAGACTCGCGCCAAACCTCAAATGCGAGATTCTCTTCGGCAAGCATTCGGCGAAATGAGATCTCATCTTTATACTCGGCGCGAATCGACGTGATTCTCCGCTCAAGATCCTCAGACGTGACCTGGATTTGATTCTTCTCAGCCCACTGGCGCGTGAGCGTTTCGACGATCAGATTGTTGGTGACCTCGCGTTTGCTGCGCTCGAGATTCTGTGGGTCTTTGACGGAAAGCGGATCGCGATTGCGAAGCGTTTGCGCGAGGCGCTCGCTCAACACGCGGGTGCTGATCGGTTCAGAGTTCACGATCAATACCGGTCGCTGCACGAGTCGGCCCGAGCGCGAAGTGCACTGAGGATTGCAGCCGACCAGCGCCAACAGCGCGAGGACCGCGAGTCCGCGCCATAGCTGCGTCGAGGCTGAAACAAAAAGCCGCGACGAGCGCGGCTTTGAAGTGAAACACTTAAAGTCGAATGCTGGCATCGTTAGGGCAGCTTATCCTTGTTCGTGCGCACGGGATACTGTTTGCGAAGCTGCGCAAAGTAAGCGTCGAAAATTTTCTTTCGCTTTTCGTCGAAGACCGCCGCGCGAATTGTGCGCTTGTTTGCTTCCGAATACGAGCGGACACCGGTTTTCTTGATGATGTGGAATCCGTACTGGGTCTCAATCAAGCCCCGAATCTCGTTGAGCTTCATTTCCATAGCCGTGTTGTAGTACGCGGGCACCAGCGTGAGACCTGTTTGCCAGCCGACATCTCCGCCTGTGCGCTTTGAAAGTACGTCATCCGTATAGAGTCCGACATACTCTTCAAAGGCGCGCTTGCCCTTTTTCACCTCATTGAAAATCTCCGTCGCGCGCTCGCGAGCGGCCTTTTTTTGCTCTGCCGTCGCATCCGGACGAAACTCAATGAGGATGTGGCTTGTGCGAATCTCAGGATTCTTTTTGTAATAGGCCTGCATCTCGGCATCGGTAACTTTGATCTCTTGAACTTTGTTGCCCAGTTCGCGCTCGATCAGTCCCTTGTACACTTCTTGGCGAATGCGCTCTTTGACGATCGGATCATCTTCGAGCTTTCGCTTGGTGGCCTCTTGCACACCCATTTCGTAGCGAACCAAATCCTCGAGGAACTGCTCTTTAGTCGGCGGATTGATCGTCTGCCGCAGCACCTCGTCGTACTTCTCTTTGAATTCTTTGACCGTGATCTGCTTGTTGCCGACGACGGCAACGATGTCGTTGTTGGCACTTTGAGCCGAAGCTTGCGGCATTGTTGCAAGCGCGCCGATTAGAAGCGAAGTGCTGATTGCCAAGAGACGGGCGGTGCTGCTGCTGATCTTGCTGAGACGAATCATCCTTAACCCCTCAAAATCTCTGGCCGTTCATCGGCCGCGATCTCACAACGAAAATTCGGTGAGGCCTATGAAAAGGCTAACAAAGGGCGTTGAGCGCCGCAAAATAATTTCGCCACAAAACTCAGGTGAAACAGAGGTCAGCAGGTTGAATGAGAACAAGTCCTTCAGTGGCTCGAGCCCACGGAGGACTCGATCAAGTTTCGCGCGTGGCGCTTCGCATTAGTCAGCGCCAGTTCAAGACTTTCGGCGAGCTTGGGGTCGTGTGCATCGACGTCTTTCGACAAGGCCGGCAGAGGCTCGCCCACATGAATGCAAACTCGCGCCCAAGGTTTGGGAAGATAAGCTTGATTCCAAGACTTTCGAAAAACCCAGGCGTGATCACAATCTGCAACCAGCGGATAAATTCGCCCACCGGTGAGTTTGGCCAGCTCAAAAACGCCGGCCTTAGCGCGATGTCGGGGTCCCTTGGGTCCATCGACAGCGACGCTCGGGCTCCAACCGTCTCGCGCCAGCCGCAGCAATCCGCGAAGCGCGCTCACTCCGCCGCGTGTGCTGGAGCCGCGAGAAACCCGCGCCCCGTAGAGCTCGACAACTTTGGCCATGATGCTGCCGTCTTCGCTGGTTGAGACCATCGCGCAGGATTTGTAGTGGGGGAGCAGGAACACAAGGCCGAGTTCATCGCCATGCCAATGTGCGAAGACGATGGGTTCACCTGCGCGCCGTGCAGCTTGGAAAGTCTGAGACTCATGAAACTCAAGCTTCCACGTCGCGAGCAAACTTCGATGCAGCAGAAAGGCGAACCAGGGCGCGATTCGTCGAAGCATCGACTTCAATCGCGCTTTAAAGAAATCGCGCATGCCCCGGCTCACTGCGAAAGCAGCGACTTGAACTCGGTTGTGAGGGCCGGAACGACATCAAAGAGATCGCCCACGATGCCGTAGGTGGCCTTTTGGAAAATCGGCGCATTCGCATCTTTGTTGATCGCGACGATGACCTTCGAGCCGCTCATGCCAGCTAAGTGTTGAATCGCGCCGGAAATGCCGACGGCAATGTACAGGCTCGGTGCGACGGTTTTGCCCGTTTGACCCACCTGCATGCTATGCGGAACCCAGCCCGCATCGACGACGGCGCGTGAAGCTCCAACCGTGGCGCCACAAGTGTCGGCCAAGTCGTTGAGCAATTTGAAATTGCTCGCCTCTTTCAGGCCGCGACCACCCGCAACGATGATGTTCGCTTCAGTGAGATCCAGTTTGCCTGTTGCGCCTTTAACGACATCCTTAATCAAGCTGCGAAGGCCTTGGCTTGAAGGACTCGGAATCGTCTTGATCTGCACAGCTCCGCCACCTGTGGGCTCGCCCACGGGAAGCTGATTCGCGCGCATGAGAATCATCTTAGGACCCGAGCCCATGAAGCTGACCTCGGCACTGCATTTGCCGGCGTAGAGCGGGCGGCGAACTTGAGGTGCGCTGCCGCTGAACTTGAGTTCGGTGCAATCGCTGACGGCGGCGGTGTCGAGTCGGGCCGCCACGCGTGGGAACAGATCGCGAGCGAGCATGCTGGAGGTGGCCAACACGACCTCGGCACCGGAATCGCGAATGGCCGAGGCCACAGCTTCTGCGAAGAGTTCCGGATTGTAGCGATCAAAATCAGCATGATCCGAAACAAAGGCTTCTTTCACGCCCCAGCCCGCGAGACTTTGCGCGACAGTTTGTGCGCCCGAGCCCAACACTAGAGCTTGCGTGTGCAGACCGGCTTGGCGAGTCGCTGTGAGCAATTCGAGCGCGCCTTTTTTGGCTTGGTTCGAACCGGGGGCGAATTCTGTAAAGACGAGAACTTTAGACATGAAAACATCTCCTCGATTCGATCAATTAAAGAACCTTCGCTTCGTTGCGCAGAAATCCAGCCAAGGACTTGGCTTGAGCGGCGGCGTCGCCGTCGAGCATCTTCACGGGCGGCTTATCTGCCGGTAGCGCGAATGCCACGTGTTTCACTTTAGCCTGCGAGGCATCGAGGCCGAGGCTTGCGAGGCTGTGTTCTTTCAAAACTTTCTTCTTCGCTTTCATGATACCGGGAAGGCTGGCGTAGCGAGGTGTATTGAGACCTTTGTTGGCGCCAATCAAGGCCGGCTTTTGCAAGCTCAAGATCTCTTTGCTGCCGCCTTCGACTTCGCGTTCAGCCGTCAGCGAATCGCCGACTTCGAGTTTCGAAACGACGGTGGCATGCGGTAGCTGCAAGGCCTCGGCAAGCATCTGTCCGACGCTTGCAAGATTGTCGTCGATCGCCAATTTCCCTGTCAGCACCAGACCGAACTCGCCCTCGGCTTGAATGGCTTTAGCCAAGGCTTTCGCGGTGAGCGAAGGATCGAGATCTTCGGCAGCGTCCACGACAACGCCTTCATCGGCGCCCATGGCCAAGGCTGTTCGCAAAGTTTCCACGACTCGCGCTTTGGGCCCCACAGAGAAAACGATGACCTGAGTGGCTTTACCGCCCTCACGCAGCTTAATGCCCTCTTCGACGGCAAACTCATCGTAAGGATTCATCACCCACTTGATGCCTGTGGGATCGATGCCGCTCGCATCGGGCTTCAGTTTGATTTTGGTTTCCGTATCGGGAACCTGTTTGATGCACACGGCGACGCGCATGTTGGCCTCCGGGAGTAAATTCTCAAACCTGCAAACGCAGGACGCTCAAAAAACGAGAGGTTCAGTTATGCCTGAAAGTTGACCACGAATCAAACCGCGACCTCGGCCTGAGCGGACCTGCGGCGAGACCTTTTCGCAGCGGTCGAGGCCTAAAGGTGGGACCAATGTTCCGCTGTCGGAAATAGACAGATGCGTTTGAGAGGAGTAAGCAGAGTTGAGCGAATTGAAAACAAATTGAATTCCGCCAAATTGAACTCCTCAAGAATTCAAACTTGGCGCTAGCCCACGTTTGTGACCTCGAGGACCCCTCGAGTGTGAACTGAGTGGGGCATTTCAAGGCAAATTCAACGCGTTCATCCCCAGGGCCCAAGAGATGCGCGGGCCGGGCGGGATCGGTTATAAAGTACTTAAGGTACTTAAAGCACTTAGAGTACTCAGACTCTGGGCGATGAGACGACGAAGCGAAAGACAGCGAATCCCATGCGGGAAAAAGTGACGGCGGGAGTGGCGATGCAAAAATCATTGAGCTATCTGAGTTCCGCGATCGGGCGGAAGCAGTTGATGGCGATCACGGGACTAGTTTGGAGTGGCTTTGTGCTCACGCACATGGCGGCGAACTTGCTCATTCCTTTCAGTGCGGAGCTTTACAACAAGTACTCGCACGCACTGATCACCAATCCGGCGATTTACTTGGCCGAAGGGCTGTTGGTGCTGACGCTTCTCGTGCACATCGCCAACGGTGTGAAGCTGACCCTCGAAAATCGAGGCGCGCGGCCGCAGAAGTATGCAATGGGCACCAACGGATCCAAGGCGCCTCGATTTCAATCGACGTGGATGATTTTCCACGGCTCGTTGCTCGCTGTGTTTCTGATCTGGCACTTGCTGACTTTCAAGTTCGGCACCGACTACCAAATTGTTTATGACGGCGTGCAAATGCGCGACCTGCATCGATTGGTGATCGAGATTTTTGCTCAGCCCGCCTACGTCATTGGTTACGCGCTCTGCATGGTCGGCGTCGGCTTGCATTTGAGCCATGGATTCTACTCGTCATTCGCGACGCTCGGATTTTACCATCCGCGCTACTCGCCGATGATTCAAGGCCTCGGTTATTTGTACAGCTTTGTCGTGGCGGCCGGTTTCATCATTCCACCGCTGTACGTGTTGATGACGAAAGCGAATTAAGGGAGAGCTCATGAAACTCGATGCGAAAACTCCTTCTGGGCCGATTGCCGAAAAATGGTCGAAGCACAAATTCGAAATGAAGCTCGTCAACCCGGCGAACAAGCGCAAACACACGGTGATCGTGGTGGGCACGGGCCTGGCGGGCGCCTCGGCTTCGGCGACCATGGCCGAGCTTGGTTACAATGTGGTCACGTTGTGCATGCACGAATCGCCTCGCCGCGCGCACTCGATCGCCGCCCAAGGCGGAATCAACGCGGCAAAGAACTATCAGAATGACGGCGACTCCGTTCACCGGCTCTTTTACGATACGATCAAGGGCGGCGACTTCCGCGCCCGCGAATCCAACGTTCACCGACTTGCTGAAATCTCACCCAACATCATCGACCAATGCGTCGCTCAAGGCGTTCCCTTCGCACGAGAATATGGCGGCACGCTCTCCAATCGATCTTTCGGTGGCGCACAGGTTTCGCGAACATTCTATGCCCGAGGCCAAACTGGACAGCAGCTTTTGATCGGCGCTTACCAGGCGATGATGCGACAAGTGGACGCCGGAGGAGTGAAGCTCTTCACTCGCCGTGAGGTCATGGACATTGTGCTGGTGGATGGCGTTGCGCGGGGTGTGCTCGCCCGCAACCTGGTGACCGGTGAGCTTGAGTCCTATGCGGCCGACGCGGTGATTTTGGCGACTGGCGGTTATGGCAATGTGTTCTTCCATTCCACCAATGCGAAAATGTCGAACGCGACGGCGATCTGGCGCGCGCATCGTCGGGGCGCGGCTTTTGCCAATCCCTGCTTCACGCAAATTCACCCGACCTGCATTCCGCACTCGGGCGACTATCAATCCAAACTGACTTTGATGAGCGAGTCGCTTCGCAATGATGGTCGTTGCTGGGTGCCGAAGACGCCCGGCGACCAACGTCCACCCGAGCAGATTCCTGACGATGAGCGCGATTACTATCTCGAGCGGGTCTACCCAAGCTTCGGTAACCTCGCGCCTCGCGACGTCGCCTCTCGGCAAGCGAAGTTTCGCGTCGACGAGGGCCGAGGCGTCGGACCGACGAAAGTCGCCGTGTACTTGGACTTCCGCGATGCGATCAAGCGCTTGGGCGAGAAGATCGTCAGCGAACGCTACGGCAACCTTTTCGACATGTACGAAAAGATCACGGGCGACAACCCCTACAAAGTGCCCATGCGGATTTACCCCGCGGTTCACTACACTATGGGTGGGCTATGGGTGGACTACAACTTGATGTCGACCATCCCCGGACTGCATGTCTTGGGTGAGGCTAACTTTTCGGATCACGGAGCCAATCGCCTCGGGGCATCGGCGCTCATGCAAGGTCTGGCGGATGGATACTTCGTCATTCCATACACCATCGGGCACTACCTCGCGGGAACGCCACTTCCGAAAGTCGATACGCAACATGAGGCCTTCCGTGCCGCGCGCGCCGAAATTCAAGGCGGCATCGATCGGTTGATGGCGCTGAAGGGCTCGCGAACTGTCGACGACTTTCATCGCGCCCTCGGCACGATCATGTGGGACCAAGTCGGCATGTCACGAACAGATGTGGGCTTGAAAAAAGCGATTCAAGACATTCAAAAGCTCAGGTCCGAGTTCTACGAAGACGTGAGAATTTCGGGCGAGAAGTCCTACATCAATCCCGAGCTGGAAAAAGCCGGGCGGGTGGCTGACTTCCTCGAATTGGGCGAGCTCATGGCGCGAGATGCGCTGGAGCGCAAAGAGTCTTGCGGGGGTCACTTCCGCGAGGAGTATCAAACTCCGGACAACGAAGCGCTTCGCGATGATGAAAACTTTTGTCATGTCGCTGCGTGGGAGTATGCAGGCCAGCCGGGCCGCACGAACTGGAATCGTCACATCGAACCTCTCAGCTTCGAAAATGTGAAGTTGGCGACCCGTAGCTACAAGTGAGGAATGAATCAATGGCGAGCGCAAATTCGAAGAAAATCAATTTGAAGCTGAAAGTGTGGCGGCAAAAAACGCGTGAAGACGCGGGTCGATTCGAGGAGATCTCCGCTCAGGAAATTCCTGTCGATGCGTCCTTCTTGGAGATGATGGATATCGTCAACAACCGACTCATCAAAGAAGGCCGCGATCCTATTGCCTTCGATCACGACTGCCGCGAAGGCATCTGTGGATCTTGCTCGATGGTCATCAACGGGAATCCGCATGGACCGGAGCGAGGCACGGCGACTTGCCAGCTTCACATGCGTAAGTTTCACGACGCTCAAGAAATCGTCGTCGAACCTTTCCGCGCGACAGCCTTCCCGGTGATCAAAGATTTATCTGTGGACCGCACCGCCTTTGACCGCATCATCGCGGCCGGTGGTTATGTGTCGGTCAACACCGGTAACGCCCCCGACGCCAACGCTTTACCGGTACCAAAGGAAAAAGCTGACGATGCTTTCAACTCGGCGACTTGCATTGGCTGCGGAGCCTGTGTCGCGGCCTGTGCCAACTCCTCGGCGATGCTGTTTGTGTCGGCGAAGGTGAATCATTTAGCTGTGTTGCCTCAAGGTGAGCCTGAGCGTGAGCGTCGCGTGCTGCGCATGATGCAGACGATGGAAGATTCGGGCTTCGGCAATTGCTCCAACACAGGTGCATGTTCATTGGCTTGCCCGAAAGAGATCAGCTTTGAAAACATCGCGCGCATGAATGCTGAGTACATGAAAGCATCAATCAAGCGTCGAGATTAAAAATTAGGCAGAGTTAAGATTCCTTGAAAGGCCTCGAATTTGAGGCCTTTTTTGTCTTGCCCACAGAGTTTTCCACAACCCAGACCTCGGGACAGATTCTGTCATCGTGAGACAATTTGCGCGGACGCGGCGCGACGTCGAGTGGGCTGATTTTCGACTTAGCCTCAAATCTGACAGGCAATGACAGAGACGCGCCGCGCCCTCACGCTTAACGCTGGGCGAAAGGCTAACCTAAGTGTCCCGGTGAAGAGTCCTCAATTTGGGGAAAATCATCGCGAAAACACAGCACTTGTCCACATCAAGAGTTTTGCAGCTTCCGTCGAAAAGTTCGAAGGAGGCCCTTGTGAAAGACCCAAAGAATGCTCGCGGTTTGGCTTTGGACTCGGGCGAAACCCCTCGAGTCGACAAGATCTTACGAGATCTTGGGTTCAAGTCTGAGGCCCCCGAATCCACAGCACGCGCCTTAGTTCTCAACTTGATTCGAAATGCCTATGGCGAGGAGGCTGCGCGTTCTGCACTTAGTGAGTGGAATCGAAGTTTTAAATCAACAGCGCCAAAACCTCAGTTTGATAAAAGTCCTCAGGTTTCGGCCCCAACGGAGGCGCTGGAAGTTCAACTCTCTTTCTTTGATGAAACATTCGAACTGAAAAAATCCTCTTAGACTTGGCCAGAAGAATGGCCAGAAGATTGGCCAGAAGAGTGACCAGAAGATTGGCCAGAAAAAGTCGCGTCCTGCTGAACAGCTGAATTCTTTGGCAATGGCCTCGAATACCATTTTGGAACCACCTCAGGAAGAGGCGGGGCGGACATCGCTGCTCAGGAGGAATTGATGTCGATCCAGAATGCACACGGCCAAGTTTTCAAGCCTACGAAAAATCGTCTCCGAGCCGCCGGATCTCGCGATTGCATCCGCAGTGGGGTCAATCGCAAGTGGGTCGTCGCGATTGCAAGCGTGCTCGTCGCAGGAGCCGGCCTCGGCTTCGCGGCACAATCGGAACGACGCGAACTTCCTCGCCCTAGCGCGGTCATGCCTGCACTTGCCGGTGAATTTGTCGTTGAACTTCAGCGAGCCGTGCACCCGAGCGAATACGAATGGCTTTCGCGAGCTCTTGGCGCACGCGTGATCGATCGAGTGCGCGACAACATGGTGGTCGTCGTCGATGGTCGTGAACTGGCGTTGGAGCGCCTTCGCGAAAATCGCTGGGTGAAAATGGCCGAGCCCAACTTCACTTATAAGGCCTTGGCTCTGCCGAATGACCCCGAACTGAAACAACTCTGGGGCCTACGCAACACAGGCGCCGCGGATAGCAGTGGTCAGGCGGGACTGGCGGGGCTCGACATCAGCGCCGAGCGAGCTTGGGATATTGAGACGGGCTCAGACCGAGTCGTCGTCGCGGTGATCGACACAGGAGTCGACTTCAATCATCCGGATCTCAAGCCGCAAGCCTGGGTGAACTTGGCGGAAAAAAATGGACGTACCGGAGTTGATGACGACGGCAACGGCTATATCGATGATGTGCACGGCTTCAACTTCGCCAACAACAAAGGCGATGCGACGGACGACAACGGTCACGGTTCACATTGCGCGGGTACAATCGGCGCTAAAGGCAACGATGGCCGCGGACTTGTCGGCGTAGCGTGGAATGTGAAGATGATGGCCGTTAAGTTTCTCGACAAGAACGGCTCAGGAAGTCTCGCTAACGCCATCAAGTCGATCGATTACGCGCGAATCAATGGCGCGCACATCATGAGTAACTCTTGGGGCGGTGGGGGACGATCCGAACTCCTTTTGAAGGCCATTCAGGATGCCAACGATGCGGGAATCCTGTTTGTCGCCGCGGCAGGAAATGATGGTCTGGATAATGATGTGATTCCCAGCTATCCGGCCAACTATGAAGTGCCGAGCGTTGTGTCGGTCGCGGCCCTCGACAATCGCGGCCAAGTGGCCGGATTCTCCAACGTCGGCGTTAAAACTGTTCACGTCGCAGCACCTGGCGTGAATATCGTGAGCACGGTTCCGGGCGGAAAATACGATTCCTACTCTGGAACTTCGATGGCCACACCCCATGTCTCGGGCATCGCCGCGTTGATGTTATCGCGTGACCCGAACCTCAAGTTCTCCGACATCAAGTCGCGACTTATCAGCTCGTCGCGTCCGCTGTTTATGTTGAAGAGCAAAGTGATGTCGGGAGGGATCGCCGATGCGTACTACGCATTAACGGGACTCACTCCGCCGGCAGATCCGAACGATCCCTCGAAGCTCCCCAACAGCAAGCCGCTGAAGATCAGCACGGATCATCCCTACGCAGCAAAGGCGAAGCTTGAGCAGACCGTGGTCGTCAATGGCGCCAAGAAAGTCGCCATCAAGTTCGGCAAGTTTGAAACTGAGGCCGCCTACGATACGGTGAGTTTCTACGATGCCAAGGGAACCTTTGTTGGTGCCATGAGCGGCAAACAGCCCGATGGAATGACCTCGCCCTTGATCGAAGGCGATCGAGTGACCATTCGATTTGTAGCGGATGAAACTGTGCAGGCGTATGGCTTCGATATTGAAGCGGTTCTTTACGAATAGTCTGCGGTTGTTGCGTGGCCTGGGAAAAATTCCCGGGCTGCGTGGCCTCTTGGCCCTCGCCCTTGGCGTGCTGGTCGCTGCAGCGATGCTCGAGTTTTTGGCTCGAGCATGGATTCAACAAAGCGTGGGTGACACCACGCCCGCACACTTTCTCAGAACCGGAGCGAATCAAACAGGTGTCGGCGGGCAAAAGCTCGACGGTGATCATTGCACCATGGCCGACATGCTCCGCAAGCATCCCTTTACGGGCTACATTTTGGGTAAGCCGACGAATCGACGACCGTGTCAGCTTGTACACATCGTGAATGAGCGCGGCACCCTCGGCTTGGATTATGAAAGCTCCGAGGAAAATTTCGTGATCGCGATTGCGGGCGGAAGCTACGCCGAGCAAGCTTCGATACTTTATCCGAAGTCGTTGCAGAATTGGCTGAACGCCCGTTATCTGCCGCCGCGAGGTCGCGAATTCAAAGTGGTCTCCGCGGCCAATGGCGGCTGGCACCTTCCGCAGCAAGCCATTCATGCCATGCTCCACGCAGAGCGATTTGATTTTGTGGTGCACCTCTTCGGCCTCAACGAGTGGGGCCGCTTCGGCCAGCAAGTTCCGCTTGAGGAAGTGGCTGTCTTTCACCACTTGGATATGTCGCCCTTTATGGATCCGCAATTGGCGTCGTTGCGAAATTGGTTGAGCCTGGGTGTGCAACTTTGGACGGATCGATTGGCGACCAGCGGTCCCGACCAGATTCAATCCTATGCACTCGCACTTGCGCTGAAGGTCGCGCAGAGCCAACTCTCCGACACATATTGGATGCGCGAATTGCAAACGCGTCCCGAGATGATCAACACCGGCAGCTTCCCCAATAGCCTCACGACAAGATTGATCGAACGCGAAGAGGTGGCCGAGAAGCTCGTCGCCTATGCAAAAAAAATGTCGGCCTCACTGGAGGCCGTCGGTGTTCCGACGCTTCACTTTCTTCAACCTTACGCAGGTATCGATCCGCCGCCTTCCGAAATCGATAAGCCGTGGCCGTATATGAAGATCTATCCGACGTCGACCTACAAATGGTTTGCTCGTGAATATTTACCTAAGAAAGCCCCGGGATTGATTCGCGACCTCACGCCGATCTTCAAGGATCACGCTGAGCCGGTGTATATTGATGGCGTTCATCATCTGTTTCGCGCCGATGGCTATGTGGGGATCGAGGTTTTGCACGAGGCCATAGGCCGCGAAATTCAACGAAAGCTCAAGCTCCGCGCGCGTCCCGAGCCAGGGCTATGATCGCTCAATTGAACATGTGTTCGTGGAGAAACTTCTCCGCGCGCAAGTTCACGAACTCGGGAAGATCCAGCTGCGTGCAGTGGGATCCATAGGGAACGCGTAAGAGTTCGGCATTGCGAATTCTTTGCGCCATCGCCACCTGATGCGAGGGAGGCGTCACGCCGTCTTTGGATCCGCTGACGACCAGAACCGGCACATCAATTTTGTCGAGCACGGCGCTGCCGTCGTAGTCCATCATCTCCTCGAAGAGCTTCATGAAAATTTCTAAGTCGAGCGCGGCCACGCCGCGGGCATAGACTTCGATGTCCTTCATGCTCGTGAGACCAAGATTGAAGCCTCCCGCAAGTGCGGCAAGCGGAATCGAAATCGGATTCAAAACAGCGGCTCGCCATGCGGCCGTGAGGGGCGCGGGAGCCAAGGCATAACCTTGTTGAAACGCGCGGAAGACCTTAGTGATGGTTTCTGGCCCAAGAACAGCGCCGAACATCCCGCGGATCGGATTGCTGGCAAAACCGTTGATGAAAACCATATTGCGGACTTTTTCCGGATGCAGATCATAGTAGCGAAGCAGCAGCTGCACGCCATAGCTGTGACCCCAGAAGGAGGCCTGCTTCAATTGCAAGTGTTCCACCAGCGCGTGCATGTCGCCGACTAAGGCGTCGACGCCAAGATTCTTGTGATCGCGCGGCGTCTCGGAATGATGGTGTCCGCGGTAATCAAAGGTGATCACACGATAGTTCTGGCTAAAGTGGCGAACTTGGTGCGTCCAATGATTCATCAGGCAAGCCAAGCCATAGCACAAAACGATCGGTCGCCCCTCGCCACGCTCTTCATAATAAATTCGCGTGCCATCGAAGCTTTCGAAGGTTCCTGTGCGCTTTGGTACTGGGGTGGAGGACATGGGCTTCACTTCGAATTCACTCACGTTCTGACTTTCGACAGCTCAAGTTAAATCACCAAACCAAGTTCGAATCGATCCAACCAATCCGAACTCAAACAATCCAAAAAACCAACATTCCCACAAGCCAGCTATTCCATCACCACGCGAATTTTCACGCGCCCAACTTCCAGTCGGTCACCGGAATGAAGCTCGATGGGTTGCTGCCCCTCGAGCTTGCGGCTGTTCCACTTGATGTACTCTGGCTCGTGAGGGACGAGAAGTACTTTTCCCCCAGCGCTTTCGATCGAGAAACAAGTATCGGGGATTCCGCTATCAAGCAGTGGAAAATCGAAGCTGGCCGCGCCGATGACTCTGGGCCAATAGCCGATGCGCCAGACCGTTCCCGCTTGCGGCCCGCTGGAGATCTCCATTCTCAGCACTCGCGGAAGCGGGCGAATCCCATCGTCGCGCGTGCCTCCGGGCGCCAAGCGAATCGCGCGGTCGATGAGATTTTGCAGAATCTCTTTCCAGGTCAGTGCTTCGGCAGGCACTTCGATGGACCCTGTGAACTCGAACTCACCGGCGGAAATTTCCGGGAGCGTATCGGCGTCACGCACAATGAAAGTTGTCGATCCCAAAACGAACTGCAAACCGACATAGAGCTCGATGGAATCTACGCGCTGCTGACCGACCTTGATTTTGTTGGAAGAGCCCAAATCGAGGATGTGCCAAACGCCATTGCGACACTCGAGTCGGGCGTGTTTCGAGGACATTTTGGGGTCGCCGATGACGGCCTCCCCGTCTTTGCGACCGATCACGAGGCCCTCGCGGGCGGGAATGCGCAAGCCAGCGCCTCCGGGCCCTGCCAAAACCTCAAGTAATATCGCCACCTTCGTCCTCCCGAGGCCGATGGCCCCCAAGACTTAGGATGCCCCTGGTCGAGCATCTTGGCGAGTCCCGATTGCTTGTGCCTAGCCTGCGGGCATGTTAGACCTGTCGGCCAAACTTAACCTTGCTCCAGCCTATTGTCCGGTGGGGCTATTCGGTGACAGTTCGGCGTGAATTCTTCTGAGTCGTTGTCTGGGTTATTTCCAGAAATGTGAATCGACTGAGATGGATTTGTGTCGCCGAGCGCGAGCATCGAAGTAACCGAAAGGAAGAGACAAGCATGCAATCGTCAGCCATGGCTGCGGCCAAAGAAACACGTCCCTACGAAGTCATCGTTCTCATGCATCCTGATGCCTCTGAAGACGAACAAAAATCTCTGTTCCGCAAGAACAAGAGCATCATCGAAGAGCAGTTCGGTGGACAAATGGTTCACTTGGACACTTGGGGCAAGCGCACTTTGGCGAATGCCATCAACAAGACCAAAAAGGCCTACTACTTCCATGCCACCTTCAAGGCGCAGCCGGCGGCCATCGCCGAACTTGAGCGCACAATGCGAATCAATGATCGCGTGTTGCGCTTCATGCACACGGCACTCGATGTGCGCACGGATTTGAATAAGTATCTGGAAGATTTCCGCACTTCACTTGCAGCTGCGGCTCAACGCGAGCGCGAGCGTGAGGCGAAGTTCCAAGCTCGTCGAGCTATGCAGCGTCCGGGTGGACGTCGCGAAGAAGGCGGCGGACGTCGTGACTTCGACGCGGCTCCAGAAATGGATGTCGAGGCCGAAGGCGAACTGGACGAAGAAGTTTAAAGCGATAGGACGTAAATGTTCGGCGTAAACTTGCGCCGCGTGACGCTCTGGTTGGCCGCAAGCTTCTTTGCTTGGGCCACACTGATCTTCGCAGCGGGCCCCATTCGAGCGCTCCGTAGGACAGGCACTGCACTCTCGTTTTGGACGGGAGGCCTTGTGGCTGTTGGCGCGTTTGCCGCGTTCGGCCTCTGGGAGGCGGCGATTGCACTTGGGATCGTCGTGCTGGTCGCCGGTTCATTCACCGAACTTGAAGAGTCGGGTGTGGCGCGAGGCACGGCGGCTGTCATCAGTTTGGTTGGACTGTTGGCGACGGCGGGTTTGGGTTTGGCGCTGTGGTGCAGAGTTGTGCAACAGCGACCCTTGCAAGTGGTCTCGTCCTGGATCTCACCTTTGTTTGAGCAAGCGAAGGCGATGGCGCCAGCTGGCGCACTTGATGAGATCACAGTGAAGTCGATCGTCTATCAGACGCCTTCGGCGCTGTTGGCCTTGGGCTTATTGACGATTGCAGTCGCGGTGATGAGCGAGCGGAGCTGGATTCGCATCGCAGGCTCGCGCGCCCGTCGCCTGACTGAAGGATCGGAGCCTCGCCGTTGGACGGACCTACGCATCGACGATTGGGTGATTTGGATGTTGAACGTCGGCTTGGTGGCGGCGTTCATCCAACATGGGATTGAGCCCTTGCGATGGGTTGGCTTGAATATGCTGAATGTACTGGGGGTGCTTTATTTCTTCCAGGGCATGGCGGTCATCTTCAAGATCTTTGAACTGTTTCGCATCGGAATGTTTTGGCAGATGTTGTTTGGATTGTTGTTGGTGTTGCAGCTGGCGTTGATCGTGGCGATTCTCGGAGTGGCCGATGTTTGGCTGGATCTGCGGACGCGTTTTACACGACGACCGATGGCTCCGACATCGGAGTCATCGTCCGGCGAGTGAGTGAGCGAGCCGGCACGCGAGTGAATTTGAAACAAGGCATTTAATTGGGCCGATAAAAGGAGAGACGATGAAAGTCATTTTGCAAAAAGACGTGAAGAACCTCGGCAAGGTTGGCGAACTCGTGAGCGTGGCGGCTGGCTACGCGCGCAACTTCTTGTTCCCGCGCCGCCTGGCCTCGGAGGCCACAGAAAAGCGCGTGCACGAGTTTGAGCACCTCAAGCGTATGGCTGAAGTGAAACGCAAGAAAGCGGTCGCCGAGCGCCAAGCGGTGATCAACAAAATGAAGGGCCTGGCGGTCGTCGTGAAAGCGACAGCTGGCGAGAACGACAAGCTCTTCGGTTCAGTCACAACGACGGACATCTCGAACGAGTTGGAAAAGTTGGGCTATTCGATCGATCGCCGAGACATCGTTCTCGAAGAACAGATTCGCGTCTTGGGATCACACAAAGCCGTCATCAAGTTGGGTGATGGTCTCGAAACTGAAATCGCGATTTCGGTTGAGCGCGCTTAAGTCCCTCGAGAGTTTGCTCTTTTAGTTCAGACGGCCTGGCTCTTAGAGTCGGGCCGTTTTTTTTGTTCAATGAAGTCGGTTTGCCCATCTTCAAGCGCAAGCTCGAGCTGCGAGCGGAGCACCGACTCGTCCGCAAAGCTCGATTGCGCCGCGACGAGGACTTCTTGCAAGTAATCCGTCAGCAAGTCTCGCAGCTGATCCAGCGTGGTTTCGGAAGTTTGCAGACCCTTAGCGCGAAGCAATCCACTCAGCTCTTCGCCGATCAATTCCGGGGGAAGTCCCGAACTCGTTGCGAGTTCATCCAATAAGGCTGAGCCCTGGGGCGGGGGCGCCTCTTCGATTTCGACACGGCCTTTTCGCCGGTTTTTCATGTGCCGCCCTCCTTGGTGGCTCGACGGGGCCGTCTTTTGCGTTCAAGCATCCTGCGCCCCACATGTTGTCGACACCGTGATTCCATCCGAGGGTTAGTCGATGGTTCAAGTCGCAATTGTGGAGCCAAGGTTGGGTTTTGACCTAGGTCCAGGGCTCTCGTCGGAGAATGAACTTTACATGCCAAAGTCAGCTCGTATGCTCTTGTGGGGGGCTCGATGAAGGTCGGTGCGAGCATGAGCAAGCGATGCATTTTGGCGGTGGCGGTGGCGGTGTCGCTGTCGGTGATTTCATCCGAAATTTGTGCGCAGCCTGTGGCCTCGAAACCTACGGCGGCTTCTTCGGGTGGAGGAGCCATTCAAAGTGTTCGCTCCGAGGATTTTGCCACACAACTTCTTCGTCTCCGCTACAAGTCTATGGGCGCATCGCCGAAAGCCTCGATTCAGTCGGCCGCGCAATCTGGCCCGGTCATGTTGGTGTTGTGGGCGAGTTGGTGTGACCAATGTAAATGGCAGCTTGAGAAGATGAGCGCCAATGTGAAGGCCCGCAGTAAAGCGGGGCAAGAACATCGCATCTTTGCGATCAATGTGGACGAAAACGTGAAAGAGGCGGCTCGCCACTTGAAGAAAGTGAAATACGATTTTCCTGTCTTGCGCTCGGCGGAGAAACCGAACTGGGAAAAGCACTTTAAAGTTTTGCCGGTCACACTGCTATTTGCAAAAGGCGGCGAGTTCGATTCTGCTTATACCGGAATCAATGGCGAACGTTGGGAAGGAATTCTGAAGCAGTTCGCGCGACTCAATCAGTCTGAGAACACCTTTGAGTGAGGTTCACATGATGTCGGGTTCGGCGACAGCACCACAGCATCGAAAGACGGGCGTCGTTCGCTGGAGTGGTTCGCGAGGCATGACTCTCACTGAAATTCTGATTGCTGTTGCCATTGGTGGCATCGTCATCTTTGGCGCGCTCAGCGTTGAGTCGTGGCTACAACGCACATCCAAACGCGCGGACGCATTGGCCTGGATCTACTCAAGTCGCACCGACATTTCTCGAGTCATTAACAACAATCAGGCTTGGCAGCGCACGGTGACGGATGGTGCGAATGCGACCGTCTTAGGATGTGTCGCGGCCAAGACGCCTTGCTTGGGCGCGGGCGGACCAATTCGACTCAAAGATCAGCATGGCGTCGATGTGCCGCTGTTGTCGGGCCCAGGGCTTCCTGCAGATCAGGGTGTCTCCAAAACGGGTGAGACCTGCACGGGCTTCAATGCGGCTGGAAATCCCAGCTGCCCCTTTCGCATTACCGCCCGCTGGGCGCCGCTCTGCTTTGATGGAGCCTGTCGTCACTATCAGGCGCAAGTGTTTGTCGATTACGAGTTCGCTGACGCCGGTCGCAGCGGCATCGTCATGCAATCCAATCGTCTGAACTTCAAAGTCATCAAGAACGAAACTGTGGCCACGGCGAGCGACGCCTGCGTGGCCGCTGGCGGAACTTATGACTCAGGCACGGGAACTTGTGCGATTGGCATGACGGGCGAGTGCCCGTTGAGCCCCACGACGGGCCGAGTGACGATGGTGATTGGCTTCACCAACTCAGGAAACAAAATGTGCGGCGACTTCAATCCCATTCGTTGTCCCCTCGGAACAAGCCTCGCGGAGCTTCGTCCCGACGGAACGGTTCGCTGCGAGGCCGGTTGTTTACCGGGAGCCGTAACGACAATGATGTCGTTTGGTTCGACAAAGGATTTATGATGAAGCCTCATTCGAATATTCGCGGCTCCACCCTCATCACAGTGATAGTCATCGCATCGATTTCCATATTGGTGGGCTTGAGAGTTTTCTCTGGCTTTCAGAATCAGCTTCAAGATCGTCGCCAAATTCAATTGGCAAGCGGCGCGGCTGTCGCACGGCGAACCATTATCAACACGATTGAATCTGGCCCCAGCCTTTTGCGAACCATCCAAGCCAATGCGAATTTGTCATGCCTCCTGACGAATGGCTCGGACTGCAACGGCCGCTCAGGTGCTTTGGACCTTCGGCGTAGCGATAACTCTATCGTTGTGTCGCCCGGGGGCACTTCGGGATTCACGCTCGAAGGCCGTCCGTGCAGCGGCTTTCAACCGGCGGGTGGCAATGACGCCTGTCCGTTAAGTTACCAATTGAATTTCTCATTTGATTGTACGGCGTCTTGTTTGGCCAAAAAACCAGCGAGCGAGCCCTTTGCGTTGAGCCCCGCAGTGCGAGTCACCGGACAGCTGCTGTTTCGTCCGAAGGAACTGGGATCACTTGGCAGCCTCAACCTCACGCGCTTTGACATCAACTATCTTCGAGGTCAATCGCAGCTCACGGCCGCGGAACTTCAGAACAACTGCGCATCAATGGGCGGGACTTGGGATGCTCCAGGCAACAAGTGTGAGCTGCCTGTGATGAGAATCGGCATGTGCCCGACACATCATTTCTTCACCGGCCTGGATGCCTCGAACAATCCAATCTGTCGACCGGTCGCCATGGTCGGCGCCGATTGCCGAGGCCGCTCAGCGGTTGTGGGGATCACCGACTGGGGGGCATTCTTGTGCGGAAAATTCTAAGTGCGAGGATGAAGAAATCGATGATTGAGCATGAGTCGATGCTGGTTCGCCTCCATCGGAGATCCAACCGTGGCCTGACGCTTGTTGAGTTGCTCGTGTCAGTTTCCTTGGTGTCGATTCTGGCGCTGGGTGCGGCGGTGCTGGGATCACAAGTTGTGAAATTTAGTTCGCAAATTTCTTCTGTCGATGCGGCCCAAACCATCCGCGAGCGAGCCCTTGAAATTATCAACAGCGAGCAAGGTTGGAATCGCACAATTTCCAATGCCGCGAATGCCGCCGTATTCAACTGCTTGGTGTTGGGAACGGATTGCTCGGCCGCGCCGGGTGGCCAGTTTTCGATTGTGGATTCCGGTGGGCTTTGGACAGACCACACAAATGGAAATTGGGGGTTCGATGCCTCAGGTCTTCCATGCACCAGCTACAACAGCGCGGCTGGAAACGATGCTTGTCCCTTTCGTTTGAACGTTAGCTGGATGCCGATTTGTGCCGGCGCTCCGTGTACGAATCCCGAGATCCGTATTGTTGGTAACCTCGAGTTTTCTCCCGCCACAAAAGATGGGCAGGGCGCGAAGATCAACAAAGATCGCTTCGCGCTCGACTTCGTTCGCGGAGCCGCGGACTCGCTTGCAGCCACCTGCCGAACCTTAAATGGACGATTCAATCTTGCGACGCGAACCTGTGTCATGCCGCTTGTGGGTCGATGTGCCTTCGGTGTGGTTCTGGGTGTGAACACAGATACCAAGGAGAAAGTTTGTGGGCTTCCATATAGTTTCAATTGCCCGGCGGGGACAGTGCTTTTGGCGGTTGCGCCAGATGGTACTCCGGATTGCCGTGTTGAAAAGTGTGAAGCCAATGATTGGACCAATCCACCCACCGATGATGGCTACACTCAGTTTTGGGAAAATGATGGCTCTTCGGACGGCGGCTGTGATGGCGGCGGGGATGGTGGCGACGGCTGCGATGGCGGCGGCTCCTAAAAAGTGTCCGCCCGTTTCGGTGCGGGCCGTTCGCGAATGGAAGCCTTGCTCGAGGTGGGAGCGCGAGTCCATCGCTCAGATGGAATTGAACTCGAAAGATGTGCGCAGATCACGATGGAATGAATCGAGATTCTCACAGGCTTCGATAAACCAAGGAAATTGGTCCGGCGCAAACTTCAACTCCTCAAGATGGACAAACACGCAGATCCGTAATGCGACAATGTTGGGAACGGACTGGACGGGCGCGCAGATCTTTCGCAGTGAACTGAATCAGGTAGTGCTGCGTGGAGCGAATTTGCGCGCAGCTAAGTTTGAAGATGTCGACTTTGTTGATGTGGATTTCACGGGGGCCGATCTCTCCGACGCGATCTTCATTCGGGGCTCATGTACAAACTGCACATTTGATCGAAGCCAACAGTCGGGAACAGTGTGGTTAGGAACACGCGGAATGCCGCCAAGGAAAGAGCAAAGACGAGAATGATCAAGCCGCATCATCGCGTTCGTCAGTGGCTCTCGCATTTGGGGAGAAGGTCATGGGCCTTGGCTCAAACTTGGTCGCCTGAGAATATCTTGGGCGCCGGGCTCTCGCTCACCCTAATCTATTCTTGTGTCTTTTGGTGGAACTACCTGCCTCGGATTCAAACGGATCTCAATGTTTCGGTTTGTTGGCCGGGACTGAACTTTTGTTCGGCTCTCAAAAGTCCGTCCTCAGAGTTTTGGCAAGTCTTGCTTGTCATTAAGGCTATGCTGGGCGGGCTCGCGGGGATTGGCTTTCTAGTAGGCCGCGGCCGAGAGCGAATCGCATTGTGGCTGCTGGCCTGTGGAAGTCTGCTCAAGCTTGGACTTTACCTTCTTGATTATCGCCTGATGGGTAACTTTCATTCGATGCCGATCTTTCTCAGCTTCATTTACTTCCTTAGGCCAAAGGATCTGAATGCCGCGCAGCTGACTCTGGTGATGTTCTACTTTCTTGCCGGAACTCTAAAGCTGAATTTGGAATGGCTATCGGGACAAGCTCTGTGGACACCGCGAGTTTGGAAATTGACGGAACTGATGCCTTGGGGTTTGGCGGGAGTGGTGATCCTTGAGCTTTGTTTGATTTGGCTTTTACTCATGCCGAGTCGGCCCCTCAGATTCTTGATCTGGTTCACTCTCGTTGCATTTCATCTGGTGAGCTACAATTGGGTGGGATGGTTCTATCCGGCTATCATGCTCACCATGATTCTCTTCATGCCCTTCATGTGGCGAAAAGCTTCATCGAACTGGCGCCTGACTCGCTGGGGTGCGGCTTCAATGATGGTACTCATATTAGCTCACTCGCTCCCACACTTTGAAGATTTCAAACTGCGAGGCACACCCTTGAGCCTAGAGGGTTCAGCAAGGGCCTATACTCTCAATATGATTGATGCTCGGCCAACCTGCATTGCGAGCTTAATGATGAAAGTTGGCGGGGATCGACTCGATGTCATACCCAACATGCGGGAATACGGTGTGCGGACGAGTTGTGATCCGCTGCTCCTGAAGGCCTATGCGGTTTCAATCTGTCGAAGTGAAGATCCTCGAAGCATGGTGCAGATCCGACTGGCCTCGCGAAGAGGATTTGTTCGCAATGTTGAGAAGCTGGCCTCGGAGCAACTCGAATGCGGGGAGTTGCAGTGAGGCACTTCATTGCGGCGAAAAATTTGGTCTATGCCACCTGGTTTGTGTTCTGCATCTTCGTGATCGCTCAGGTGATTTCATTACAGCCCGGATTGATTAGGGGCCATGTTCGACTTCATGAGTCTCGCTTTGAGCCGGCGATCGTGTGGTCAGCTGAACAACGCCCGCCGATCAGTGAGCCGACTTACCTGCTTCGCCATGATCGCGACCCCGATGAAGCATTTCCAAAGATTGAGGTTCGCGAGCCACAAGTGATTTGGCGAAGTCCGCCGATCAATCACGGAATTCATACGGCTGCAAAATCTTCAGCTGCCGTGGATGAATCTGGAATTTACGTCGGAGGCGACTCGGGTTGGATCTGGGCGTTTGAGCACGATGGTCAGGTACGTTGGAGGGTTTTCGCTGGCGCCTCACAGAGAGGCATACATGGAACTGCAGCGCTCGATCAAGATAGCGTCTACATTGGGGCATACAACGGTCGGCTCTATCGGATTGCGAAGGCCAGTGGCGAAGTGATCTTCATCGCGGCGCTCGCCGACGCGATTGGAACCTCCCCATGGATTCAAGATCAAAAAATCTACGTTGGCGCAGAGACAGGATCGACACTTTTAGGAAGGCTCTATGTTTTGGAGCAAGATCGCGGCGAGATCCTGGCGCGCTCCGCATGGATCGATGAGCAAACGCACAGCTCGCCCATGTACTTTCCGAACTCCAGAATGGCATTGATGGGTGCGAATGACGGGCATCTCTACGCCTATGGGGCAGGTGGGGGATCTCCGCAATGGTATGCCGATGTGGGAGGGGCGGCGAAGGGGCCGATCTCTCGCGCGCTTTGGCGTGGGTTAGAGTTGGCGCTCTTAGGAACCTGGAATCATCGGCTGTACGCGTTTCGAGCGGATACAGGTGAATTACTTTGGAGTTCAGCTCTCGCCGGTCGGAGCCAAGGTGCTCCGATTCTCGAGAGAGGAACTCATGACCAACGGCTTGTGATTGTGAACACGCACTTACCGAATGAAGTGATCGCAGTTCGCTTGAGTGACGGGCGTCAGGTTTGGCGGCGGAATACCGAGGCACGAATCAATCATGGAAACTTGGCCCCCGTGACCTGGGGAGTGAACAGCTGGGGCTTTCTCTTGCCTTGCCGTGAAACGCGAATTTGTCTGGCCGAAGGCCGCTCTGGAAAGATCCTTTGGAGTGTCGATTTAGGTCGCGGCTTTTCCTCGACGCCCACAGTGCACAACGGAAGGATTCATGTTGTGCTCGAGGCGGGTGAACTTGTGGTCTTAGGCGTGAGAAAATGAAGCGATTCATGACGAACACAGTGTCTAGGATTCGTGGCTGGATTGAGCCTCACAAAACAGAGTTGAGTTTGTTCGGACTATGGTTTGCGGTGGAAGTTCTGCTTTCACTGCTCATCGCCGCAGCTCAGCCCGCAAGGTTGCGTACGGCATTGCTCACCGGTGGTGATGTCGGCTTTCACGTCCTAGGAAGTTTCGCGTGGGTTTGGTTTCGCGTCTTCTTTCTCTACGTATTGGCGGCAACATGGTGTGTGTGGGGAAGATCAGCGCTTCGCCTCAAGAGCGGAACGCTTGTGCCTCTTGGGCTCTTGACTTATGCGATCCTCTACAACGCCATTCACAATCCGCAGATCTTCGATGAGTGGTCGCTGGGAATCGATTGGTTTGCTCCCATAAATTGGATCGCAGAAATGGGCGAGCCATGGATGCTCGATGTCTTACTTATCACGAGCCTGGCAATGGCCTGGGGCCTGAGTCACTGGAACCAACTAGCTCGGATGCAGACTCAGCGGACTTCGCTGGTGTCTAGTTTCTTGTGGGTTACCTTCACGCTGAGCTTTCACTTCGTGCTTCAAAACCCATGGCCGGAGATCGACACTCGTCCGAATCCAGACTTGAGAGCTCAGTCACGCCTCGACAAAGGATTCAATTCCCCCTCGGCCCAGCCGGCTCGTCGCGCGATTATACTTTCAGTGGACTCGCTCAGGCCCGATGCAGAGTGGGAGGCCAATGAAAATTCTGGCCTAAGAAAATTCTTGAATGAATCGGCTCACCTCAGAGATGTGATCTCACCGATTGGTCAGACACACGCCGCGATGCTGTCAATTTTCACGGCCAAGAATCCGTCTCGCCATGGAGCGCGGCACATTTTGGCGGAATCGGCGGCCGATGTGAGCCGATGGTATCAAGAATCAGCCGTTCAGTTGGCGCGCGAATCCGGAATTGAGCTGCACACTTTGTTTGACTCGAATGAGTACCATCACTTTCTACCGACACATCATTTTGATAGCCAGGAAGGCCCGCCCGCGGGATTCAGTTCGTTACTTCTACCGGTGATGTTTCGAGATCGACTCTTTTTTGGTTTGTTCAATAATAAACTTGGGCGATGGGTACTGCCCGAGACGGAATTGAACTCGAGCTTTTCCTTTGCCTACAAACTTGCGCCGTTAACTCAGCGGGTGGTTGAAAAGATTCGTGAGCTTGATGCAAGGGGGCGGGACTACATCTTATATGTGCACACCTGTGCGTTGCATTGGCCTGGGGACCTTCCGTGGCCCTACTATCCTCGACATGCAATGCGCGACGGAGGCGCGGCCTTTGCGTATGCGCCGCGGATGAGTGGACTGAGTGAGTTGCAGCGACCGAGGAATTGGCAGGAACGGATCGACTATCATCGTGAGATTTATCGGCGCGGACTGCGCATGATCGAAGAGAAATTTCTGGCACCCATTTTCACATATCTCCAACTCGCGGAGCACATGGGTCGCTCGACAATCGTGTTGACGTCAGACCATGGTGAATATTTGGGAAGTTCATCTGACTTTCCCAGAAGCAAGGCGCCCGAACATGGCGCTTCGCTGTTATTCGCCTCAGACTCTGAGCGAACTCAAGCGTGGATTCACGGGCCAAAGGTAAAGCCTGGGAAAGTCACCGGCGCTGTAGGATTGATCGACCTCATGCCGACCATTCTTGATGGATTCTCAATTTCGAAACGATCGAATTGGGACGGCGAATCTTGGATGAGCGTCCTAACAAGAGAGGGCGAAACGCGGCGATTTGCGATGCGGCCGATTTATACTGAAACTGGGATGTGGCCACTGAGTTTATTCCGAGGCCAAGCACACTACACACCACTCTCCTTAATGCCCGACTTGTTCCGGTATGAGAGTGAACATCAGACTTTTCAGATCGACGCCAACTATGAGTCGCCGATTATTCTTCAAAAGCAGCGCGCGGTTTACTTGGGGTCTAAGCGATGGACGCTATTCCCAACGGAATATGGCGATCGCATTGTGTCCTGCGAGACGATTGACGACGATCAAAGCACTCAGGTTCATGACTCTTCTTGTGAGCATGTGAAATCGGACTCGCCTCAACAAGCGATGGATTGGATCAGTCGCTTCTCGCAGGGCGACCAGGAAGCGCATTTGGCTCCGCGGTGGAGGACTTCGGGTAGCCACAGACGCTCCAATCTACTCTTTGACCAGACTCTTCCCGTTGAAATTCATAGGAAATGGATTGAGAACCACGGCCAATATGAGTGGCCGCTTTTACGGCGGGCGCGAGAGTTGGGCGCCGCGGCCGGCGACTTCATGAACGCTTCGCGAATTCTCGATGATCTCATCGCCCATCCGCAGACGAGCATAGTAGTGAAGCGAATTGCGCGACGCGATTTGATGTCGTGGTGTGCCGCAGGCAGCTTCACGCAAGGTTCGCGTCCTCGCTACTTTAGTGAGTTCAAGACCTATCAAGTTCCGCCTTCCGAGCATGACCTACCCGGTATTTTCGAATTGCAGACCGGCCTTCCGTTTGATCTTCAGAGCATGCGAACTTCTGCAATTTGTGCGTTTCGCCTTCATCACGAAGGCTTGGATCAGCTTGTGCGGGAAAGTTTGCGTGCCCGCTCGCGCCGGCCCGTCTTAACCCTCGAGTATTTGCGAACGCAGGATGTCGCCGACCTGGAGCTTGCGCAAAGCGTGGCCGAGTCCACTCAGCGAGGTCAAATTCGCGAACTTGAACATTGGACGAGCCTGCGCGAACTGTTGGCGCGCGGCGACCTTACTGAATCAGCCGTCACCCCGGATCTTCATAAGCAGGTTGAGCAAGAAATCGAAAGACTCTATCGCGAAGTGTATGACCGTCTACCGCGTGGATTGAGACTTCGACTCAATCAAATTCAGCGATGGTCTGATGTTGAGCAGGAATTCGCCGTGCCCTTTCGATATGGGCTAGTCACTGAAACTGAACTTTATTTTGAACTGCTAGCACGACAAAGCTTTCGCGAGCTTGAGAAATTGCGAAGCCAAGCGCGACAGAATCGTCAGAACGTAGGCGCATTAAGTCGTCTCGAAACTGATTATCGAGAGGCGAACCTCAGGTTCTGGCTCGAAACACTGTGGGTGCGAGAGGCGCCTCATGGATATCGGCTTCCGGCCCTGCGCGCCTTCGACAGTTTTTTTGAGGCCAATCTTGGAGATCCATTTGGAGTTTCGTTGATTCGATTATGGGTGGCCAAGCTGCCGCTTGAACATGTCGGTCGACACTTGGTTCGCGATCTTGAAGATGGACTCATCGCCGACAAGGTGGAGAGGTATTGCCAAAGAAATGGGGGCGGAGCTTGTGAGGCCTGGTCCAAGGCAATCGCCTCGGAATCGAGCCGAGAAGTTCTTCGCTGGAAGAGTTTTTGGCGCGGTCTCGATCAGAAGTTCAAAGATGGGCGTCGAGTGAGACCAGAGTCCGCGCTCCTCGAGGCCTTGCAGGCGCCGAAGCGTTAATCCTTTTTCGGCGCGGACCGGCGTTCGCGTTTCTTCGGATCTTTGGGCTTCTTGATTCTCGGTTTGACCTGACTGCCCATCTCCCTAATCTTCTTTTTCTTTTTGAGCTCGGACTTCTCTAAGGTTTTTGTAAGCTTCTCTTTGACGACTTTTGGGATGCCAAATTGATAGACGTCTGCAAAGAACTTCGCTCGTGCCTGCCACTCCTGCACACCGCCGCGAAGAATCGCGATCTGTGGCGTTTCAGGAGCTGTAGGTTTGGCAGCACTTGTAGGCGACGCCAACTCCCGCTCTAGTTTTTGCGCGAGAAGGACAGCAGCCTTAAAGGGTGCCCAATCCAAATCTGATTCTCCAATGAGTACGATTCGCTTGAATCCCAAAAGCTTTTTGATGTCATTGGTCTCGGCCCAATTATCTCCGGCCTGAAGGATTTGTTCGCCGATCAGTTCTGCAGGACGAAATTTCGCAAAGTCTTCAGACATGATTTGCTTAAACTCGGCGGGCCGACTTCCCGGAATTGCGCCTCGAGCCCAGTCTTTGACCTTGCGCACATCCAGCATCAGCAGATCACTCTTCGCCGAACCGCCTGAGTTCGCGGGAGTGGTGGCATCAGACTTGGCCTCAGCGCGTTCTTTAGCTCGGCCTACCAAGCCCAATAGCTCTGGAGCTGAAATTCGGCCAATTCGAACTGTGCCTGTCGCTGCGTTCAACATCGAATCGTTCGGAGGAGGCAGTGCGCGCTGTCCGCGAAGCCCATCCCAACCATCGCGAAGCAAAAGTAGCTGTGTGTAGCCCGAGTCGGCGTAGAGAGTCGCGGCATTGAACAACTCGTACTCCGCCCCAACTTGCGTCGCTAAAACAGTTGGTATTGAGGCTTGAGCTCCAGCCGGCATGACGAGAATGCCACTGGCCCGCATTTGGGAAGGAGAAAGTATAGCTTTGTGTGCCAGCTTCTTCTTTGCGCCAAAAGGAAGGTGAACACTCGGAACAGTCGCATCGGTCGTGACCTGCGCTGTACGAATGTCGATGACCCGAATCGATTCTTTCTTTTGTCTGAGTTTGAGCTCGTCACCCGTGATCCATCTTGCTTGTAAATGATCTGCCGGAATTGCGCCATCAAGCTGTTGGAACGGCCAGGGGCTTTGTGGGCTTGCGCTTGATAAGAACAGCACGGTGATCGCCGGCGAGTCTCCATTCTTGATGCCATACTCGCTTGCGAGAGCGCGGAGGCGTGAAACGCGCTCTTCGCCGCCCCAGCCCAAACGAAAGCCAACTTCGTCAGACATTTCGTTCAAGGAAAGTGTTTGAATCTTTTCGACGCTCGCATTGAAAGGTGTGAACTCGACGAACACCTTTTGTGTGGAATCATCCAACTTTTGACCGATGAGTTCGAGCGCACCGCCGGGAGCGGCGCAAAGCTTTGACGTGGGAGGCACGATGAACGCTGACACGCGGCCGCGCAAATAGCTCTCGAGCACTCTCTCCGTCACGCGAATGAATTTTTCAGGAGACATGGACTTGCAGCCCGGGGTTTCGGACTTGCTGACCTGTGGTTTCGCCGTAGCTCCAGTGCTTGCCTGCGACCCCACCTGCGTTGTGGCTGGCTTTTGCGCAGCCTTCGGAGCCTGCTGTGCATGTGCGGGCGAGGTAGCTTGGAAAACTCCGAGATTCAAACTGATCAACACGGCAATTGTTAGACAAGTGGCGAGCGAGCGCGCCGCAGGCCCTGTTTGCGATCCGTGAAGCTGTTGTTCGATCCGAACAATTTGTCGCATGACTGTATCCTATACACTGAGCATAATTAAGCAACCTGGGCCCAAAAGTTCTCGCTGAGGTCGGCAATGACAGAGGCGAATTGGTTTTGAAAGTTCCGGCCAACAGGGAGGAACGGCGAAGCCGTCGTGAATCCAAGAGGGAAATATGTCGAATGGCATAAGATCATTTTGGATCGTTTGGATCTGCCTCGGCTTGCACATGGGCCCTCGGGCGGCATTTGCCCAATCCGCCCAAGTCCCGTTGGAGCTGCGCTTTGGCAGCAAAGACTTTCCCGCAAAAGTCGAAGTCTATGAGCCACACAGTGATGTGATGCATTCCATCTCGGAAACACGCGCTCTGCCCTCGCGTGCGGAGCTTCCGGTCATCGGCAAGCCGTTGAAGTTCATGAGTGTTACCCGAGGCAAACATAAATCCGCCGTACTGGTGATTGAGAACACCACCGACAAGACCATCTACTTCTTTGCCGTACCTCATCGAGTTGATCCGCCAGAGAATGTCCTGGGCTTTCACTTTGAGTGCTTGTGCAATCATACGGTCTTTCAAATTCCAGCGCGCCACATTTGGTATCGAGTGGTGCGTGTTCACTTGGGGGCGCCGCCGCTTGAGGCCCCACAGCGGATCGAGCACTCCATCATTGGCGTGAAGCCCGAGGATGCGCTTGGAAAATACAAAGACAATTTGTTTCGTCTCAAGGTGGGTCGATGAACCGTTTTGTTTTGGCGATCATCCTCACTCTGCAAATTGGCGTCTGTGCATCAGCGCTCGCCCATTCACCGGCCTATCAACCGATCAAGCTTGAGTTTGATGTTGGCTCATTGCCACTCAAGTTTCGAGTTTTCGAAGCTCCGATCGCATTGGGCACGCGCCTATTTGAAGTCGGTCACGTGAAGAAGACCGAAGAGCTCACAAGCATGCGCGAGCTGACCGGCCAAACCATACAGATGGATACGAGCAGCGGACAAATGCTGATCCTTTTTGTAGAGAACAAGAGTGATCGTCCCGTGAAGTTCGCGGCAAGCCCGCATGGATTTAAACCCGAGGAAAACTCACTCGGGCTATCATTCAAGTGTCTTTGCTTTGGCCATCTCTTTACCGCCGAGCCCGGCAAGCTCTGGTACCGAATTGTGAGGTTACTGCCTGTCGCGGCTCTCAGCGGAGAGCTGACGACGATTCAACACAAGATCGTCAGCCCGTCGCAAGCGACGAAGGCACGAAGTTCCTCACCGCAAATGAAGTGAGGCCCACCGCGTGGTCGCACTTGGATGGCTTAGACTCAAGCCGTGCCAGCGGCGTTGGGAGGACCTCGACGAAACGGAGTGGGTGACGGCGGTGGTGGCGGCAGAGGGTGTTCGCTGCCTTCGATGAAGTCGGAGAAGCGGCCGATGCCGGCTTCCCAACGCAATTTCACCGTTCCGACGGGGCCGTTACGCTGCTTGCCGATGATGACCTCAGAGAGGCCCTTCACATCGGGATTCTCACGCTCGTAATAGTCTTCGCGGTAAAGCATCATGATCAAATCCGCATCCTGCTCGATTGAACCCGATTCGCGCAGGTCGGAAACCTGCGGGCGCTTGTCGGCGCGACCCTCGTTGCCGCGATTGACCTGAGCCAAGGCAATCACTGGGATCTGCAAATCCTTGGCGAGTGCTTTCAAGGCTTGCGAAATCTCAGCGACCTCGCGCTCGCGATTGTCGAGCCGCTGTGTGGGTTTCATCAACTGAAGATAGTCGATGATGACCATATCCAGTCCGTAGCGCTGCTTGAGTTTTCGTGCGCGCGAACGAATCGTCATCGGCGTCACATAGGAAGCGTCGTCGATAAAGAGTCGCGTCTCGCCGATCTTGGTGGCGCGATCAATGATGCGAGCCCAGCCCGTGTCGCTGAGCTGACCTGTTCGCAAATCAGCAAGGCTCACGCCGCTCTCTGAGCCGAGAATTCGCATCATCATCTGATCACGATTCATCTCGATCGAAAAATAGAGCAGCGACTTGAGCTCGCGCAGCACAATGTGAGTCGCCAAGTTCAAAGAGAACGCCGTTTTTCCCATCGAGGGGCGGGCCGCGATGATCGTCAATTCGCCGGGCTGAAATCCGGCGGTCATTTTATCGAGAGCCTTGAATCCGCTCGCCACGCCCGTGACATCGCTCTTTCTCTCACTGAGCTCTGTCAGCTTGTTGAGTCCTGAACGAACCAGCTCGGCCGCACTAATCGGACCTTCGACGTTGTTGTCATCATTGAGCTTGAAGATCCGGCCTTCGAATTCGTCCACCAGCTGATCGACGTTCTCGAAATCATTGGTGTAGGCCTTCTCGACCATTTCCGAACCCAAATGAATCACCTGCCGCAAGCGCGCCTTGTCGGCGACGATTTCGGCGTAACGAACCAAATTGCTGGCGACGGGAACACTTTGAATCAAATCGACAAGAAACGCCGGGCCGCCGAGAGCGTCCAGTTCCTTTCGTTCATTCAACAAATTGGTCACGGTCACGTGGTCGATCGGCTCGCCTCGCACGCCGAGGTCGCGAACGGCCGCGAAGATCCGCTTATGCGCGGGCTTGTAGAACTTGTCTTCATCAAGCAGGTGCGAAACGTCGTCCCAGGCTGCAGGATTCAAGAGTAGTCCGCCGAGAACGGCACGTTCGGCTTCATTATTGAAAGGCTGAACTTTTTCTTGCGCCATTCTGATCTCCAAACACCCAACAACAAATGCCTATTGCCGCAACTCACTTCGGTCGCATGCCCATCCTAGAAGCCACCGCGCCACGGTCGGCAACAGGAAAAACCCCGCATCATTCAATGATGGAATGATGTGGAAAATGTCGCGGGCAATGATGCCGATCGCCACAATGGCTGTTGCTCATTGGCCGAGGCCACAGGCGACATGAATCAAATTGTACAAACAAATTGCGGGCCTGAGGTGTTCGGTGTGGTGGCTTGATGACCCGCTGATGTACGAGCAGAGAAGTTGGACTTGGACGAAAAACTTGTCAGAGAATCCGAATCGGCGTTCGTCGCCACGCTGAGAGTGGTGCGCAACGAAGGCCTGACGTCACTTGGATAAGCGTTGATCCCGACCTGACTCCACCGAGCCAACATATTTTGGCCAATACCGGTGGTTTCGTCAGGTCGTCGGCTTCAACCCTTAGCCTTCCTTCGACGAGCGCTTCACGCGAATTTTATAGTTGTCGATTTTCTTTTTCAGAGTGTTTCGATTGATCCCAAGAAGCTGAGCCGTCTTCACCTGATTTCCGTTTCGAGAAATCAATGCGAGCTCAATGAGAGGCTTTTCGACCTGTTCAAGGACGATGTCGTAAAGTCCCGACAGTTCGATGTTTGCATCGCGCTGTTGTTGAAAGAGCACCTCAAGCTTGCTCTTAACGAGCTTTTCGAGGCTCACAGCTTGGAGGTTTGCAACGAAGAGATTGTCTGAAGAATTGAGATTCGGTGTCATGCCCCTCGATCCAACATTTTTAGAGTGTTGACGTTTTCGCTTCGCCCTCGAAGCGACCTTTTCCTGCCACTAACTAACCATCTAACCATCGCTGTCCGTTCGCCCGACTCGTTACCGTTTCGGCCATTCGTCATGGCCGTTCGAAGCTTGGATCTGAAGAGCATGTCGTCACTTGGTTGAGCTCGAGAGCTCATCAAGATTCGCATTCTCTAAAGATCTACCTCGTCTGAGTCCTCATCTGAGTCCTGAAGACTGCCGGGTGCCGATCGAGCGAGCGTCGGAACCTAACAGAACTTCCAGCCCACGTCACCGAATTCTGCTCGATTTCGTAGCGAGAGTTTTTGTGCCGCGACGAAAAAAATTTTTCGCTTGGTCACTTCACTCAGAAACTCAACGAAACCGCACAACCAAATTCAGAGCATGACAAGGCCACAGGTTTCTGGTCGGCATTTCAAAGTCGGAACTAGGAACTTTGAATGACTTTCGGAATGACTAACTGTCGTCCTCACCAAAACCGTGCAGCTGATCTCACACTCTGTGGTTAATTTCATCGGTCCCGGTGTTGCGATCTCGTGGCAAAAGCCTCGAGGTCGGCAAAGTGGGAACGACTCAAACTCCGCGAACGTGGGGACTCCAAATAGACTTGTGAAGTTGCGTTTGCAAGCGTGCGAAGCAACCCGTCGACAAAATTTTTCCGGCAAGCCATCTTGCGTCGACGCGGCGATAGGCCGGAGACATCAAAACTTCAGCGCGTTCAAAGAGTTGGTGGCGCTGGGCAAAGTTGACGGCCCAATCGAAGTCGGATTCGCTACAAATGACGAATTTAAATTCTGTGCGATTTTTCCTATTGACATCGGCCAGTGATAAATTTCTTTCGTCAAAGCTGCCACCGGCGCCTGAATCCGGGGTTTTGACGTCGAGGATCAGCTTCACGCGCGCATCGACACCTGAGCAATCCAGACCACCCGAAGTCTCCAACGAGACATTGAAATTCAAGTCGCAAAGTCGTTGCAAGAGGAGCGGTGTTTCGCTTTGAAGCATGGGTTCGCCGCCGGTCAGGCAGACGTAGCGGGCGGGGTGGCTTTGGATGTTTTCCACAACTTCATCCACAGTCATTGATCGACCTTCATAGAAGGCATAGGTGGTGTCGCAGTAGCGGCAACGCAAATGACATCCCGAAGTGCGAACAAAGACCGTGGGCTGACCAACCCATGTGGACTCGCCCTGAATACTGAAGAAAATCTCATTTATTTTCATGGGTTGATTTTCTTGCCGGGCTCCGTCGGCGGGGTTGAGGTTTGGCGGCGTCAAAGTCGGGTTTCGCGCCACTGTCGCAGGCCTCCAAGTCGCCGTGAGCCGCACGAAAGTCAAGGTTCCTGCCCTTGAGAGGGGGCCGGACTCGCCATGCCAGCCTGAAGCCCATAAACTTGTGACATGTCAGCACTGAAGAGCCCCATCAGACCGGGTAAAAAGACCGGTGTTTTCGCCTCCAAGCCCAACCGAATTCAGCGAGATGTCATCGGCATTCTCTGGCTCGGAGCCGCGCTATTTTTGGCGGCGGCCTTGGCCACTTATCACCCCGCCGATCCTTCGCTGAACACCTTGGGAGCGATGAATTCCAATCGTGCGATCGCCAATGCCTGCGGCCTGTTCGGTTCGTTCTTGTCGGATCTTCTTCTGCAGGCCTTTGGCGCGGGTGCGTGGCTGACGGTGCTGGGCGCTTTGCGCTCGGCCTGGTTGCGCTTTCAAGAGCGCGAATCCTCGCCGTGGGTTTCGCGACTGGCGTGGGGCTTTGCTGCGATGTTAGTGCTGTCGTCGCTGCTGGCGCTTCACGGCGCTCAGGCCAAGTTGTATCAGAGTCAAATTGCATTGGGCGGCGCTATTGGCAGCATCGTTGTTCAGGGCTTAATCGCGGTCTTCAATCCACTTGGCGTGGGCCTCTTGCTTTGGTCGCTGGTCGCCGTCTTGGTGATTTTCTATTCCGAGCGCAGTCTGTCGGACTTGGCGGCGCTGTTTGTCGTCTTGGGCCGAGGCCTCCGGCGAAGCTTCGCCGCCGTGATGGCTTACGCGGGACAAGTTTTCACTTGGCCCGAGTACGCCGCAGAAACGGGTCCGGAATTGGCGCGCCCGTCACGCCTCAGGATTTTCAATTCGGCGCCCCCTGAAGCTGAGGACTTGCCGACTCCGACTCGGGCCCGCCCTAGATCTCAAGAAGTTGATGATGAGGAAGTGAGCGAAGATATGGCGGCGCAGGCCGCGGGCCCGCTGTCGCTCAAAGTTCCCAGCGATTCCGTTGAGACGGATGTTGAGGCCGAAGCGCCGGCTCCGGAGTCGGCCACGAATCGTCGCCGAGCTGTGCGATTGAAAGCGAAGGTTGAGCGCCGAATTGAAAATTGGCAACTGCCCGCGATCTCTGTTCTTGAAGATCCGCCCGCCTCGCGAGTTCGCGTTGATCGGCGTGAGATCGAGGAAAAGGCGAAGGTGATCGTCGAGAAGCTTTCGATGTTCGGCATCAAGGGCGAAGTCACCGGAGCGAAAGCCGGCCCGGCCGTGACGCTCTTCGAATATCGGCCCAATGCAGACGTGGAGCTTTCAAAGATCACCGGGAAGGCCGACGATTTAGCCTTAGCGCTCTCGGCGGAGTCGCTCAGAATCATCGCGCCGATTCCGGGGCGGGATGTGGTGGGAATTGAAACTTCCAACCAACATCGCGAAACCGTTTATCTCAAGGACATCATTGCCGATGAAAAGTTTTGGTCCAAGGACTTGAGCTTACCGCTGTGCATGGGCCGCGAGGTCGATGGCACTCCGCGGATCGTCGACTTGCGCACGATGCCGCACATGATGGTCGCCGGCCAAACCGGCTCAGGTAAATCGGTCTTCACCGTGAGTTGTATCTCGGCTCTGCTGTTTCGCCACTCGCCCAAGACTCTGCGACTGGTGTTGGTGGACCCCAAGCAAGTTGATCTGACGCTCTTCAACGACATTCCGCACTTGTTGATGCCGCCGCTGACGGAAGCGCGCAAGGCCGTCGCCGCGCTCAATTGGGCGGTCCGCGAGATGGAGAAGCGAAATCGAAGCTTCAATCGTTTTGGCGCACGCAAGCTCGAGGAGTTCAACGAAAAGGTCGAAAAACTTTCGCGCGAAGAAATCGAGAACCACGCACAGATCAACGCGGATCTTGAACTGCAGAATAAACGCAACGAGCAGTACTACTTTCAGGCCATTCCTTATGTGCTGTTTGTGATTGAAGAGTTCGGCGATCTGATGACGGTCGACAAGGATCGCGTCGAAAAAGGTGTTGTGCGCTTAGCGCAGATGGCGCGCGCCGCCGGAATTCATTTGATACTGGCGATGCAAACGCCGCGTAAAGAAGTTGTCACCGGTCTGATCAAGACAAACATTCCTGGCCGCGTGAGCTTCAAAGTCCCCAGCCTCTTGGATTCAAAAATCATCTTGGATGAGCGCGGCGCCGAGCGCCTTCTCGGAAAAGGCGATTTGCTGTTCTTGGCGCCCGGTGTTTCCAAACCCCAACGTCATCATGCACCTTGGCTCACCAACGACGAGATTGAAAAGCTTGTGAAGCATTGGAAGGACCAGGGCAACCCAGCCTTCGATGAGCTTGCAATGCGAGCCCTCGAGGGTGGTGACGAGTCCCACGGCGGCGGCGCCTATGCCGGCGGCGGAGGCGGCGGACTGGGTGATGGTGAAGGCGAAGATGAAATGTATGATCAGATTCTGGCGTGGGTGGCCTCGCAGAAAACTGTCAGCACCTCCGCGCTTCAGCGTCGCTTTAATTTAGGTTATCCGCGAGCGAGTCGGCTGATCGACACCTTCGAGCGCGAGGGTGTTGTGGGTCCGGCAAACGGATCTAAGCCGCGCCAGGTGCTGGTGCAGCCGATGCCTTCGCCCTGACTTAAGTCCAGTGAGCTGCCCTCGTTGAGTGTGCAAAATCGGCGCTACTGATCGCTTAAGTGCCTGCGCTTCCACAGCATTCCATGAGGCCAAGTGGCCATTGGCCTCGGCGCATTCGGAACTTCAATGAATTTTCAATGAGTTCAAAGGCTTAGGCGTGCACTTGCACACGCAAGTGTGGCAGCTCACAGTTGACACGACCTTCGGCGGTGGGATGATGAACGCATTCTGTGTGCGAAGGCCTGGCGGCTTCATGGTGGGGCTCTCGAAGTCATCGCACCCATACTTTTGAATGCGTTGTCGACGGGATGTCGGCGACGGCTCAGTTCAAGGAGGACGAAATGTTGGCGATGAAAACAAAAGCAATTCGACGCGCGTTTGCGGCCGTTTCGGCGACTGTGATGGCGCTTGTGGCCTCGATCGGGATTTCGACGGCGACTCAAGCCTCGATCCCAGTTCTGACCGACAGCCTGGTGATTTTGCCGGCAGGTAATGTCGGCGCGATGGCTCTGAAGTGGAAAGTTGGCGACAAAGCCAGCTACAAAATGAGCGGCGGTTTCATCAACGGTACAGCTGAAATGTATGTTCGCGAGGACAACGGCACTGAGATTTGGGTTCAGCAAGACATGAATCTCGGATTCTTGGGCCAGCAGAAAGTTGAGATTCTCTATGACAAAGCGACGGGCCAAGTGAAAAAGATTTTGGCCAACGGTCAAGAGCAGCAACTGCCGAATCAAAACGATATCGAACTCTTGGAAACTAAAGAGGACCGCGTGACCGTTCCTGCCGGCACTTTTGATGCGATCTACGCCAAAGTGAAGGACAAGAAGAACAATCAAATCCAAGAAGCTTGGCTGAATCCCAAGGAAGTGCCGATCAATGGTTTGTTGAAAACGATCTCGGACAGCCAAATGGGCAAGATCAGCCTCGAGCTGACGGCGAAGCACTTCGCTCCTTGAGCATTCAAAGTTGATTCGGAGCCGCGGCGAGTGTTGAAGTGAGTCGTCAACTTAAGGGAAGATGCGACACATGAAACTGAGCTGCGGCGAGAAAATTCAAAGTCTCAAACGAGAGGCCGTCAGCGGGACGGCCTCTTGCATTTTCAATCCGCGTGCTCTTTTCGTCGCGGGCGTGCTGCTGGGAGCGATGGGCGCAGGGCACGTGATGCCGACTTTCGCTCAAGCAGAGTCGATGAGGGCTGAGCTTCCGGCGGTGACAAAGTCGCGGGAACTCTTACTTAAGAATGATCGAGCGGGCGCACTGCAGCTCCTGACGCAGGCTCTCGGCGGAACGCCCTCGACCGTCCTCAAATCTGGACAAAACAAATCGAGTGGAGTGAAAGTCGCGACCGCGCCAAAGGCCGCAACCCTCACTCGCGCTCAACGACAAGAGTTGCTGACGGCCTTGCGTGAGACACGTGAGATCTTTCTCACTGAGCGCGGACAAGCGCAGTACTCTTTGGCCGCAAGTCTTTGGCTGCAGAAACCTCGCGAGGCCCTGCAAGCTCTCGAAAGCGCACAGGCTTCTGAGAAGGGCAATTCGCTGGTGACTCAGCTCATGGCTCGGGCTTGGTTGCGCGTGCAAGATTGCGCGCGTGCAAAGCGCGAGTTGCAAACTTTGGCTTCCGCCCAAGCTGGCGAGGCCGCGGGCCTGTCAGCCGAAGTTCAGCTGCTGCAACTTCAGCAACAACTTTGTGGCTGGGAGCAAGAGTCCACGACCAAGATCTTCAAAGCGCCGCAAAGTCCTGAGCTACTCCCCTATGAAATCTTCATCAAGAGGCTGGTTTTCAAAGACGCGATTCGCCGCCGCGACTTGAAGTCCGCACAGGCGACCATTGCAGCCTGGGAGGCGATCGACCCACAGGATCCTGAGCTCTGGTGGGCGAAGTGGCGTGCCTCGCGAAGCACGGATGCGGCTGCAGGCCGCGTCGGCCAAGAAGGAAGCATGGAAGCCGAGAATCCCCTCGGTGATTTCAATGCAGGTCGGAAATACATTTCTATGTGCACGGACTTGTCGCCGCGTCGTCGCGCCAAGTATGAATTGGATCCTGAGCTGTGCGAGCGCGTGGACAAAGTTGAAAGTGAATTGAAGAATATGGAACAAAAGCCCTGATCGAGCAGCTCGTGATCAAGGAGCGCTTTCTTCATAATCCAGGCAGATGACCCGCAACGGGAACGAGGGCCACACATTGACGAGATTCCATAGCCAGATGCCGCAAATGCCAAGGCCAGCGCTTCTGATTTTTTGCCTGTTCGCGATGCTCGCGGGATGTGGCGTGAAGGGCAAGCCATTGCCACCTCAGCGCCCACCGGAGATTGGTCGTGGCGCGCCCACCTACAAGCGCACAGGCGCTGAGCTTCAGCCGAGTGTTGCGCCTTCACCCACGCCCGTCGCGCGGCCAGAGGCCTCGCCATGATGCTCAATCGTCAGTTTTCGAAGCTTGAGGCCGCTGGCAACGATTTCATTTTTCTGGATGCGCAGTCTTGGTCGTCGCCGAACGCCAAGCAAATTCAGAGCTGGTGCGATCGCGTTTTTGGCGTGGGTGCCGACGGACTTGTGCGCATGAGTTTGATTTCGCCGAAAGAGTCGAGCTGGGAATTCTACAACCGCGATGCCTCAAAGGCTGAGATGTGCGGTAATGCCGCGCGGGCGGCAGCCGCCTGGCTTGCGGATCGAGGCGTACAGTTTCCACATTTGCTTCGGACTGAGTTTGGCGAAGTTGTTTTGGATCAAGCGGCGGGTGGTCGCTGGAGCGCTCAACTGGATTACACGCATCGACCGCTCCGGCAAATTGCAGTTCAGTCTCAAGGTCAACTTGGGCAACTGGTGAACACCGGCGTGCCGCACTTGGTGTTGATGCAGACTCAGGCACTCAACGTGAGCGAGGAACTTCGGCGCGAGGCGCGCGCGCATCGCTTTCCGAAGGAGGCCGGACCCGACGGCGCGAATGTGACTTATGCGTGGCGCGAAGGCGATGTGATTGAAGTGATGACCTTCGAACGCGGCGTCGAGGACTTCACGCTCTCATGTGGCACAGGAATGTTGGCTGCGGCCGTTGTCGCGAGCGGCGCCTTGTCGGGCGACAAGTGGCCTGCGTCTGGCGTGAAAATTCGACCGCGACTTTGTCCTACGGCGGCCCTTGAAGTGCGCAGTGAGAGCTTCCCGCGCGAACTTATTTTGATCGGTCCCGCTCGGCTTGTGTTCGAAGGACGCTTCAAGCATCTTGATTGACGACCTCGGCCCTCGAAAACCAAGTCGTCGATTTGGCGATTTGCAGTATGGAGTTCGCTATGACTCAGTCTCCGCACCCAAGTTCAACCACGACGAATCCAGCATGGAGTGGCGTTCTCACAGCCCTCGTCACTCCGTTTTGGAGCGGAGAGATTGATTGGGATTCACTGCGAAAGCTCGTGCGCACACAGCTCGATGGCGGCGTGCAGGGTTTGGTGGTGGGCGGCACGACCGCGGAGAGCCCGACGTTGACGGCCGATGAGAAGCGGAAGCTGTTTGAATTTGTAAAGTCTGAAGTGGCCTCGGCCGTACCGCTGGTCATGGGGACGGGCAGTAACAGCACGGCAGAAACCGTGCAGGCGACTCGCGCGGCCAAAGAGTGGGGTGCGGCCGCCGCACTTGTGGTGGTTCCCTACTACAACAAACCTCCGCAGCGCGGATTGGTGGCGCACTTTCGCGCTGTTGCGCAGGCGAGTGATCTGCCGGTGATCTTGTACAATGTGCCTTCGCGCACCATCACCGCGCTCTCGCTCGAGAGTATTGTGGAGTTGAGTCGTGTCTCGGGCATTGTCGCCATCAAAGAAGCCAGTGGTGATCTCAAATTCGGCGAACAAATCGCCAAGCAGACGCAGCTTCTGCTGAGCTCTGGGGACGATGGTACGGCACTCGCACTCGCAGGAGTCGGCGGCCGCGGTGTGATCTCTGTGATCTCGCACCTCATCCCGCGTGAGTTTGCGGAACTCTTCAAGCTTGCGGTCGGCGGCGATGCGGCCACGGCACAACGGCGCTTCGATGAAAAGTACAGCGGCCTGAATTCACACTTGTACTGCGAGGCCAATCCCATTCCCGTGAAGTATGCGTTGTGGAAAATGGGGATCATTCGTTCGCCGGAGTTGCGACTGCCGCTCATGGAACTGGATCCAACGCATCGAAATTTAATGGATCAACACTTACGCACAGGAGGGCTTCTGTGAGTCGTGTGTTGAAACTTGCGGTCGCGGGCCTGAGCGGTCGAATGGGACAAGAAGTTCAGCGGGTGGCGAAGCAACACGCATGTGTGGTGGTGGGCGGCTTGTCGCGAACTCAATCAAGCTTGGCGGCGATGTCGGAACGACCTGATGTCGTGATTGATTTTTCCTTGCCCGAGTTCACCGCACAGGTCGTGCGCGAATGTCTGACTCACAAAACTCCGCTCGTCAGTGGCGTGACCGGTTACGCCGCGACAGAGCTTCAGGCCTTACAAGACGCGGGAAAACAAATTCCGGTGGTTTGGTCGGCGAACATGAGTGTAGGTGTGCAGATTTTGTTGCGCGCTCTCGAGTCACTTCGAGGAGCTGAGGGCTTTGATTTGGTGATGGAAGAGATTCACCACGCGCAAAAGCGCGATGCCCCTTCGGGGACGGCCAAGCTGATCCGCGATGAAACTGAAAAGCGCAGCGGAAGGCGAATTGAACAGATTCACTCGCTGCGAGGTGGCGGAGTGGTGGGTGTGCATCGCGTGCTGGCTCTTGGCCCGAACGAGAGCTTGAGCTTTGAACATGCGGCCCAAGATCGCGGCGTCTTTGCCAGCGGCGCCTGTCGCGCCGCACAATGGCTGGTGAAGCAAGGGCCCGGCTTCTATTCGCTCGGCGATGTACTGAACGGCTAGATCAAGATCATTTCTGTACGACGAGATGACGAAGCTCATCGTCCCGGTGGTGGGCGGGCTCGGCGCAGGTCACTGAACTTCAGATGCCGTGAGCGTCGTGAGTTGATTTATCATTCCGAGCGCCCTAAACCCGAGGCATTGTACGAAGCAAAAAAAGGGAGTTCCCGATGAAGTTTTTCATCGATACGGCTGATATCAAAGAAATCAAAGAAGCGAACCTGCGCGGCTGGGTGGATGGCGTGACAACCAATCCAACTTTGGTGGCAAAGACTGGCAAGCGACATCATGAGTGCATTGCCGAGATCTGCCGTGAAGTGAAGGGGCCGGTTTCAGCGGAAGTGATCAGCCTGACTTCGGACAAAATGTATGCGGAAGGCCGCGAGTTGGCGAAGATCGCCGACAACGTCGTTGTGAAGATCCCGATGTGCGAAGAAGGTCTTGTGGCCGTTCGCCGGTTTGCCGCAGAAGGAATCAAGACCAACGTCACGCTCGTTTTCTCACCCCTGCAGGCCTTGATGGTTGCAAAGGCTGGCGCCTCGATGGTGTCGCCATTTGTGGGTCGACTCGATGATATTTCAAACGTCGGAATGGATTTGATCGAGAACATCCGCACTTTGTTTGTAAATTATGATTACAAAACAGAGATTTTGGTCGCTTCGATTCGCCATCCAGTTCATGTGCTCGAGGCGGGTTTGATCGGGGCGGACATCGTGACCTGCCCCCTCAAAGTGATTAAGCAATTGGTTAATCACCCCCTGACGGATGCGGGTATTCAGCAGTTCCTGAAGGATGCGGAGAAGGTTCCGCAGTGATGCGGCTGAGTAGTCAGATTTTGCGGGCTGGGCGAGGCCTGGCCCTCACTCTTCTTTGGCTTTGGATCGGCCTATTCACACAGGCCTGTCAGACCAAAGCGATGATCAACGAAGTCATGTTGCCTTTGGCCGTTGTTCGTAAGGTGATTCTCGACCATGTTCCAGTGGGCGTGATCGATGAAAGTCGCAACGGTCGCACCATCACTTCCGATTGGTTTGATCCCCGAGATCTTGATCAGCCCGCAGAAGATAAGCGCATTCGCGCCCGTGCTGTTGTGACCATCCTCAACTCACGACGACCCTATGCCGTCGATGTGAAGGTGGAAAAGCAGGTCAAACTGCGTGGTCAAAACAAGTATCGCGACGAGGGCCTGGATCGTGACCTCGCCCGCGCTGTTGGCGCTCGACTTCGCGAGGCCCTGGCTAACCGTCCAGCCGACGTCAACGTCATTGACGACTTTCGCGCCTTTTGAATAGCCTAGATCAGTCAGCACAATTTCTACGCATGAGGCGTGGATAATTTGGCCGAAGGCCAATTCAAGTCGCCGTGGACCTGATGTCACGGCATTGGAGCATGGATGCCCCTGAACGCCGATGACTCATACGAATCATCGCCAGAGTCCACGAAGATCTTTGCATCTTCGTTGGAGCCGGTTCACGAACGAAGTTCAAGCGGACTTCCGCGGGCTCGCGCATTTCAATTCTTATCGGCGAAGGCTCAAGGCATTCGGTCGGCAATCCAGTCGCTCCAATCGGTTCAAGCGCTCAAGTCGATTCGCCAAGTTCGCATTCAAGATGTGAGGCGTGAGCCAAGTTCAAGATTTGCGACACATCCGACATTCACAATTTTCGCAAGCTCCGGAGTGAAGTCCGCACTGATTCTGACAGGATTTCTCGCTTATGCCGGTGGCCCGCAGATCTTGGGTGACGGATTTGAAGTGGAAGAGGTTTACCAGGCCGTCATGCCGACGGCGCGGCAGACGGATCGCGTGATCAGCGAGGGCATTGTTTTGAAGCTTGATCGCGAAGCGCCACCCGTGGTGGCGCTCGAAGAAGCTCTGCGCGAGGATCCGTGGACGCAAATCGATTCACCTGTTGGGTTTGAAGTGCCTTCAACAGCCCTTCGTGTGAGCTCGACAAGAAATGCACCTGCACATGTCGTCGGCGGAGTTCGGCTTTCAAGTGAAGAGCTGGGATTGAGAATCGCGCGTGAAATCCAGCGCGACAATGAACGCCTGGCGGCGCATCGTCAGACTCTCGAGCGCCGAGAAGCTGCTGCCGTTGATTCGCGAAATTTCCCGAGCGCGGCCCCGGCGCTGCCGAAAGTCAGCATCGTACCTCAGGCCGTGAACAGCGTTCCTGCTGAGGCAAAGCCGGCGACCAAGGTCGTCGACTCGCCGTCAGCGATCGCACCCTCTATTGTGATCTCAGCCTCGCAAGTCGGTTTGTCGCGCGATCAAATCCTCGCTGCATTCTTGAGTCCGATCCTACAATCTGAATCAGCGGCAGCGAATCGCCGAGAAGTCGCGGCGGCGCGAGCACAAGCTTCAAAAGTCGAGTCGGCTCGCCCGGCGACGACGGACCCGCGAGTCACGGCTATTCTTGAAAATGCGCGGGCGGCTCGTCGTCCCCAGGAAACTGAAAGCATCACCACGGCAACAGGTGTCGCCAATCCCTCAGTCGCGCCTGTTCACCGCCAAGTCATGGTGAGTGGATCGCTTGAATTCGCCGAAGGTCTGGCTCTCACGCATCCTGCGGACTCGCTGGTCGTGTTACGCGAAGACAGAGGCCGACTTCATGAAGCTGGCGTGGTTTGGGTCAAGGAAGCGCGTTACGAAATTTTCTTAGAGTCGTTGCAGGGGCATCTGGTGGCGGAGCTTCGCACTCCGCAGGGAACAGTCGTTGGTCGCGGTCGAGTGAATCTCTCATCTGTGGTCAGTCGTCTTGAGGAGCTGCATCGCGATCGCGCCGAGAACAAACGCGTCGATGGTGTATCGCTTCGATTGGCACCGACGGCGCCGGGAGTCTTTGGTCATACGCAGTCAGCGTACACAGTGGGTGCCCATCAACAACCTTTGAAGAGCGGACGTGTCGTCGCGCAGGGAACCAATCTCGGGACGCGCACGCAAGCGAACGGACAATTTCGCGACCCGCGCTTTGCTGACGGCTCAAGACCATTGCTTGAGGCGCGCGCGCAAGAACATCTTCCGACTCAGGCTCTGGCAAGCGTGGGGACGAATACGCAACTCACACTCATTCCACAAAAGATGGCCGCGACCATTCGCGAACTTGTGGCGGATCAAGTGACGCCTCAAGATACGACGCCCCAAGCGATGGCCGAGATGGGCATGATTTGGGGTCGAGTCCTCCGGCGCGGAGAAGGTGTCGCAGGCGCTCGCGTGGAGCCGATGTCGAGCGGCGTTTCTGCCGTCGTCTACTTCAACGACTTGCTCATTCCGGATCCGAGTCTTGAGCAAACCTCAGCGAATGGCTGGTTCGTGATTCCCTACGCGCGACAAGGTGGTCATGTCCTGCACGTGAATTTGGGAACGAGATGGTCAGACCCCATGGTCGTCGGCGTGAGTCCGGGATCCGTGGCGCAAGTCGAAGCGGAAATCACGCGTGGCTCGGAAGTCTTCGTCAGAGGTTTAGATGCGTTCCGACCTGACTGGCCTTTGCATGTCGAAGTTCGACCCATGCTGCATCGTCGAGGTCGGCGTGTGGCCGTGGATCGCACGCAAGAGTCGACGCTGCGAGTGGCGCACGCCAATCAAGACATCGCCTTGGATTTGGATGCTGGACCTGAGTACATCCGCACGCGGATGATTCTTGATCCTGAGCGCCGCGATCTCAATATGCCGATGCTCCCGCGCGGTTGGCTTGAGAAAATTCGCAGCCAGGTGAAGCACAACGGTGCGCCCGCAGAGGGCGTTGTCGTCGGGTTCTTCCAGGGCCAGCGCTTTCAATTGAAAGTCAGCGAGGCTTGGCGGACGGAGAATACACGTGTGGTGTACTTCGATTCGCGAGGCGAAGTGACGGCAGCGCCCTATGGAGAACCCGGCGGCGGCTTCGTGATCTTTGGTGTGCAAGAAGGCGTGCACAACATCGTGGTGGGGCTTGAGGGCTCGGACCGCGTGTTCGCAACAACGGCTTGGGTGGAATCATCCACGCCGATGGTCATCAATCATTGGCTGCGGTAAGTCGCTCTGAACCCTGATCATACATGTAGGCTTCCACGGCAGATCGTGCATCTGACGGCACGTGAATCACGTAGCCGCGTGGAAGTTTGCCTTTGCGCAAAGCGATCTTCTCGAACTCAGGGTTGATCGAAATGAACTCTTCCATCGACAGACCCGCGACTTTGATGATTTCCGTGACCAGCGTTGGGCGCGGAACTTTCACGGGTTTGACGAGGGCTTGTTCCATGCGAATCACATCGGGGAAGAGACGATCGCTGTAGCGTTCGGCGTAAAGTGCGGCGAGAAAGCACGGAAAGAAATTCGTCGAAGCAAAGTCAAAGCGACGCGATTGATAGCGTTCGATCACTGTTGCAAAGTCCTTGGAGCGTGCCGCTTGCGAAGCTTTACGCACGCCACCCGGTCCATGATTCCAAGCCGTCAGCGCGAAGGGCCAGCTGCGACCCAAGATCATGTAGTTTTCTTTCATCAAACGAGCCGCGGCCTCCGTGCTCTTGAATACCGACTTTCGCTCATCGACGACGGAGTTCACCGTGAGGAACTTCCGTCCTGTGTTCTCCATAAACTGCCAAACACCTACGGCGCCGACTTTGGAGTGAGCCTCTTTATTGAAACTCGACTCCACCAGCGGCAATCTCGTCAGTTCAAGCGGCAAACGGTGCTTGGCGAAAATCTCTTCCATCGTCGGCCAATAACGCGGCCCACGAGCCAAGCCTTCGGCGAAGAAATCGCGCTGACCTGTTTGTACACGAACCTCGCGCGCTGCGCGCTGGGCCTGTCGACGCAAGTCGCCCGGCAGGGCCTTCAGCGACTCGATCACTTGGGGCAGCTCGCGCTGAAGATCGGGGTCATCGCTCTTGGCATTTTCGCCTCGAAGCGCGATGAGTTTCAGGGCCTCGCGAACCAGCTTCGCTTCTCCACTCACCACGCGATCCGCGACTTGATTACGCTGCCAGCGCCGCTTGGGATGGCTGGCGTTCACGATGGGTTCAACATCGACGACCTTATAAATGACCCACGGAAAGTCGGCATGATGAATGACTTTTTTGTTGGAGTCGTAGAGCGAATAAATCTTCAGCCAAAACTCAACCCGCTCCTCGAGTCCCGGGGAAATGTTCTCAACTTTGAACTCATCGCGAATTCGATTCTCCCGATCTTCCAGAACAACACGCGGGTCAAACTCGGGAACAAATGCGGCCGTAGGGATCTGTGGCAGTCGGGCCAACTGTGTGCCTTTGATCGAAGGTTCGGCGTCCATCACACCCGCAGCAACTTCTAGAGCTGACTTGTGTTCCGCATGGCGCACCCACAACGTCATCAAAGATGCCGCGATCACCACGAAGGCCAATGCGACCCGCGCTTGGCGCAGTAACTTAAGGTTGAGATGTCGCAGCCACGACATGAAGGCTCCTTGGGGCTCGTCCCGACTTCCACCGGGGGTGTAGAAGGGCGGGGCGGAACTTGCGGAATCTCTTGGATTCGTTACGAGTTTGGGGAGCAATCGAGGTGCCGTCCTGAGCTGGCTGGAGGCCTGTTTAACAAGCCTTTAGCGATTTTGGCGTGGCGTAGGCGGGGTCCGGGTGCCGAAAATTGTCAGCCTTTTCGCTGGGCTCTTGCGCGGGCCGCTGGGCGGAGGTTGCCGTCGTCGATGCCGTGGGGGCATGCTGAAGTTGGCGGGGTGAGCATGAGCCGAGTCTATATTTCGAGTTCACAAGATTGTTTTGTGCGGGTTCTCGCGACAACGCTTGTGAGTTTCTGGTTTTCTTTGTCCGCATCCGCCGCGGCAACCAGTCAGCAAGAGTTGCTGCAGTCATTTCAAGAGCCACCGGACGAGTTCGCTGGTCGCCTCGTCATGAATGGCATTGAGTATGAGAAATTTAAGGATTTCTTGTCATGGCCCTTGGTGACGGTTCGATATCGGCACGAGATCAACGAACTGCGATTCACCTACGCGAACAAACTGGCTCAAGAAGCTCTCGCAAAGGGCGCCAAAGAATATCCCAAGGGAGCGGCTTTCGTAAAAGTCGGCTACATCACCAAAGAAGATCCCGCCTTCGCGAGTTCCGCAATTCCTGCGGGTCCGATGCGTGTGCAAATCATGCTGCGAGATTCAAAGTCCTACGCTGATACGGATGGTTGGGGCTACGCACTCTTCAATAGTGATGGGCGCACGCTCAACGGCGATCCCAAAGTGCGCGCCATGGCCTGCGCGGCTTGCCACAGGTTGGTGCCGGATCGTGGGTATGTATTCTCGCAAATGATGAAACATGAGCCCTTCGAGCTTGCCGTCAAAGCCATGCTACAAGAAAGTTCAGCGGCAGCGTCTGGCCAATCTGGGAGTGGCCTTGCGGGCAGCGGCAAGCCGATCTCGACAGACACAGGCCGGGTGAAGTTTGAAGATCTCGATATCAAGAAAGTTCCCCGGACTTCGCTTTTGTGGAATTTCATTCGCGAGGGAAAGACGCCTCGAAGTCTCGTCGGCGAACTGCGCAAACATTCGTTCGGCGGCACGTTTAACGAAATTCTTCCGACGCTCGTGAAGGAAGTGAAACGCAGCAAGCGACCTGCGCTGTTGGCTTCGGATGACTTTTTCCGATTTGCGCTTGTGCGCCAAGCGGGTGGGGTGGTGGCGAAGGCGTCGCGCGAAAAGCGCGAAAGCCCCTGCCAAGCACCCCAAGAGCCTTATCTGCTCATCTACACGCGTGAAACAAAAACCCCGGCGCCAATTGGCCAAGTCAATCGACGAACGACTTTTGAAGAAGTCCGAGCCTGCTTCTGAATTGAGGGCAGAACATCGAGAGGTTCGGCTTAAATCGTGATGGTTTCACGGTAAAGTCCGAAGACTTTTCTCAACACGTCTGCGATTTCGCCCAAGGTCACGTTGTTTTCGACGGCCTCGACAAAGAGAGGCATGAGATTCGCGTCGCCTTCGGCAGCATGTTGAATGCGACCCAAGTACTTCGCGACGACAACTTGATCGCGCCGAGCTTTGAATTTTTTGAGTCGTTCGATCTGCTCTCGGGCCGTGGCCTCGCTCACCTTGAGAATGTCGGGTTTGTGGGTCTCGGCCTGTGTGAATTCATTCACGCCAACCACAATCTCTTGTTTGGACTCAACGGCTCGCTGGTACTCATACGCGGCCTGTTGAATTTCACGTTGAATCCATCCCGTCTCAATGCATTTGACGACGCCACCGAGATCTTCGATGCGCGCGATGTATTCGCTCGCTCGTCGTTCCAGTTCATCGGTGAGCCACTCCACATAATAGGAGCCGGCAAGCGGATCAATCACGTCGGCAACACCGCTTTCGTGCGCGACGATTTGCTGCGTGCGCAATGCAATGGTCGCCGCCTTCTCTGTCGGCAAGCCGAGAGCCTCATCCATGGAATTGGTGTGCAGCGATTGCGTGCCGCCCATGACAGACGCCAGCGCCTGCAGAGTCACGCGGACGATGTTGTTCTCAGGTTGTTGCGCGGTGAGTGTCGAGCCTGCGGTCTGTGAGTGAAAGCGAAGCTTCCAGCTCTTTTCGTCTTGGGCCTCGAAGCGATCGCGCATGATCTTCGCCCACATTCGACGTGCGGCGCGGAACTTGGCAATCTCCTCGAGAAAGTTATTGTGCACGTTGAAAAAGAACGACAATCGACCAGCGAAATCATCGACATCGAGGCCGGCATCAATGGCCGCCTGCACATAGGTGATGCCGTTGGCGAGCGTGAAAGCGATCTCTTGCGCCGCGGTCGAGCCGGCTTCGCGAATGTGATAGCCGGAAATGGAAATCGTATTCCAGTTGGGAACTTCTTTGGCACAGAATTCAAAAATATTGGTGATGAGGCGAAGGCTTGGGCGCGGAGGATAAATGTAAGTTCCCCGAGCGATGTACTCTTTCAATAAGTCATTCTGAATCGTGCCGGTGATCTGATCGGCCCGCACCCCGCGGCGTTTGGCGACAGCTATGTAAAGCGCCAGCAAAATTCCCGCTGTGGAGTTGATGGTCATGGACGTGGAGACTTTCTCCAACGGCAAATCCTTGAGCAAAATCTCCATGTCTTCGATCGAAGAAATCGCCACGCCGACCTTTCCGACTTCGCCGGTCGCCATGACGTGATCGGAGTCGTAACCCATCTGTGTGGGAAGATCGAAGGCCACGCTTAGGCCTGTTTGTCCCTTTTCAAGGAGCAACTTGTAGCGTTCGTTGGACTCGCGAGCTGAACCGAAGCCGGCATATTGTCGCATCGTCCAGAGACGACCCCGATACATGCTTTCTTGTACGCCGCGCGTGAATGGAAACTTACCGGGCTCACCCAAATCTTCAGCGGCTGTCGAGTTCAGGCCTGGCCAGTCACCCGCGTCGTAGGCGGGCTTGATCTCGATTCCACTGGAGGTGCGGAAGTTTTCTTTGCGCGACTTCGCCATCACTTCACCGGTTCAAACAAGACGAGGGTTTGGCCAGATTCCACAGAGTCGGCAGGCTTCACCAAGATGTCTTTGACACGAACTTCGGCTGAAGCGCGCATTTCGTTTTCCATCTTCATGGCTTCCATGATGAGGACGGGTTGTCCGGACTTCAGCACGTCACCCTTGTTGACCAACACCTTGACGATCTTACCCGGCATGCCGGCGACCAAGTTCTCACCGCCGCCAATGAGCGAGCCCTTCTTCAAGGATTCGTGCAGCAGGGCCTCATCGTTGTAGATCTTCACTGTGCGAAAGCTGGAGCGAGTGTAGACGTTGTAATCAATCCCCGAACCATAAACGTCGATCAGATAAGATCCGCCGTTCCAAATCAGGTTCACGATGTTCTCGACAATACGATAGTCGTCCTTCGAAATTTCGTAGCGAACCCACTCGCCGCCCTCTTCTTGCAAGGCGATCTTCCAAGACTTCTTGGTTTCGTTCACTTCAATCTTATAGGGCTTAGTTTGTCCGGGCCGCGTGAGGTCTCCGCCGAGATCAGCTTCGAAAAACATTTGCGCCTCCTTCTTACTGATCCCGCAAGGTTGTCGATCGACCGACCGACTGCCAGCGGCTCAAAGTGTTGTAGTCCGACACCGACTTCGCGCGCTTCTCGTTGTAGGCGGCGATGGCCGCTGTGATGAGGAACACGTGATCATCGACGCTGCGGAAAAGCTTGGGCATTTTGATTTCCAAATCTTTGTCGCAGAACTGTGTCGTGTAGCTGCCGTCCAAGAACTTGGGCGACTGCAGAATCGACTTGTGCATCAAAATGTTGGTTTTGATTCCCGTGAGCGTGAACTCGGTCAGCGCGCGGTCCAATCGACGAATCGCTGTTTCGCGATTCGGTCCCCACGCGATCAGCTTGGCTACCATCGGATCGTAGAAGATCGGCACTTCGTAGCCTGGGTAGGCATAGGAATCCAAGCGGATGAAGGGGCCCTGCGGATGGCGGCAACGACGAATGAGGCCGGGCGAAGGCTGATAGGTCAGCGGATCTTCAGCGCAGATTCGCGCCTCGATCGCATGGCCACGTTGCACGACGTCTTCTTGTTTGAACGATAGCGGGCGTCCTGAGGCGACAAAGATCTGCTCTTGCACCAAATCAATGCCTGTCACCATTTCCGTAACAGGATGTTCGACCTGTAAGCGCGTGTTCATCTCCATGAAGAAGAATTCTTTGGTAATATTGTCGAAGATGAATTCAAAGGTGCCGGCGCCTTGATAGCTCAGTGCCTTCACGGCCTTGATCGACACATCTCCCAAACGATGTCGCACCTCGGGCGGAACCGACGGCGAGGGCGACTCTTCGATGATCTTCTGATTTCGTCGCTGAATCGAGCACTCGCGTTCAAACAGGTGCACGGCGTTTCCGTGTTGATCGCCGAAAACCTGAACTTCGATGTGCTTCGGGTTCTGAATGAAGCGCTCGATGTAAACGGTGTCGTTCTTGAAATAGTTGAGGCCTTCACTGCGCGCGGCTCGATAGGAGCTTTCAAGCTCACTCATTTCGCGCACGATTCGCATGCCTTTTCCGCCTCCACCGGCGGTCGCCTTGATCATCACGGGGAGGCCGATTTTTTCGACCACTTTCTTGGCATCTTCGATGGTGTCAACTGGGCCACCGCTTCCGGGGACAGTCGGCACACCCGCATCGCGCATCAGGCGAATTGCGGAGATCTTATCACCCATCGCGCGAATGTTGTCGGGGGTCGGGCCGATGAAGGTGACGCCAGCTTTCTTGAGAGCCTCAGCGAACTCAGCGTTCTCGGACAAGAATCCGTAGCCGGGGTGAACCGCATCGGCGCCGCATTGCTTGATGGCCTTCAGGATGTTGTCGATGTTCAGGTAAGATTCTTTCGAGGGCGCCGGGCCGATGTTGTAGGCCTCATCAGCGAGCAACACATGCAATGAGTTTCGATCGGCGTCCGAGTACACGGCGGCCGATGCAATGCCCAACTCACGACACGCGCGAATCACGCGCAAGGCGATCTCGCCTCGATTCGCGATCAGAACTTTTTTAAAGGGGGGATTGAATGTCATTCTCGCTCCACTTTTTAAGTTGAGGTGAGAGGCCCCACCGGGGGGCCTCCTCTAGGAACTTACAGAGCCCTTAGAGAGGGATATTGCCGTGTTTCTTGGGCGGGTTAGAGTCGCGTTTGTTCTTCAGCATCTCGAGGGCGTCGATGACACGTCGACGCGTCATCGCCGGTTCAATCACTTCATCGACATATCCAAGCTCCGCCGCCACATAGGGATTGGCAAACTTCTCTTCATACTCAGCAACCAGCTTGGCCTTTTCCGCCACGGGATCTTTCGCTTTCTTCATGGCTTCACGGAAAATGATGTTCACCGCTCCATCCGCACCCATCACGGCGATCTCGGCGGTCGGGTAGGCGAGGTTCACATCGCCACGCAGATGCTTGGAGCTCATCACGCAGTAGGCGCCGCCATAGTTCTTGCGGGTGATCACGGTGACTTTCGGCACGGTGGCCTCCGCGTAGGCGTAAAGCAATTTTGCGCCGTGAGTGATGATGCCGTTCCACTCTTGATCTGTGCCCGGCAAAAATCCCGGTACGTCGACGAAGGTGACGATCGGAATGTTGAAAGCGTCGCAGAAGCGAATGAAGCGCGCGGCCTTTCGCGAAGCTTCGATGTTCAAGCATCCAGCCAGTACGGCAGGTTGGTTGGCGACGATCCCCACCGAGCGTCCGTTGTAGCGTGCGAAGCCGACAATGATGTTCTTCGCGTAATGCTGATGGATCTCGAGGAAGTAGCCTTCGTCGACGGTCATCTTGATGAGCTCAAGCATGTCGTAGGGCTTTTTCGGATTGTCGGGAATGAAAGTGTTGAGCGATTCCTCGACGCGATCTGGTCGATCTGTGGTCGGCACGATCGGCGGTGAATCCACATTGTTCGGCGGCAGGAAGTTCAAAAGCTCGCGAATCAACAGCAAGCAGTGCTTGTCATCATTGGCCGCGAAGTGGGCGACACCGGATTTGGACGAGTGCGCTGACGCGCCTCCGAGCTGTTCTTTGGTGACGTCTTCATGCGTGACGGCCTTGATGACGTCAGGGCCGGTGACGAACATGTAGCTCGTGTCTTTAACCATGAAGATGAAGTCGGTGATGGAGGGCGAGTAAACCGCGCCACCGGCCGATGGTCCCATGATGGCGGAGATCTGCGGCACCACGCCGGACGCCAGAGTGTTTTTCAAGAAGATATCCGCGTAGCCCGCAAGAGCCTCGACGCCCTCTTGAATGCGCGCTCCACCCGAATCATTGATGCCAATGATCGGCGCGCCATTTTTCATCGCCATTTCCATGATCTTCAAAATCTTGTTGGCCTGCGTGCGCGACATCGATCCGCCAAAGACGGTGAAGTCCTGCGAGTAGACGTACACGGGCTTACCATTGATGCGGCCGTAGCCGGTGATGACGCCGTCGCCGGGAATGCGTTTGTCGCCCATGCCGAAATTCTGCGAGCGATGAGTGACGAAGCGATCCATCTCAACGAAGCTTCCGGGATCCAGCAAAACATCGAGGCGTTCGCGCGCCGATAGGCGGCCGCCCTCTTTGTGCTTGGCGATCTTGTCGGCGCCTCCGCTGACCAGGGCCGCTTCGTTCAGGCGCTCAAGCTCTGCAACTCGCGCGGCTGTGGTTTTGGGTTCTGTTTGCATCGTCGCCATCTGCGACCTCCCAAAGTGAGTTCGCCGACAAACGCGTCGGCGAGAAAATTGAAAAACAAAAATTTAAGGATAGCTGCGCCCGTAAAGACGCGGGAACGGAATCGTCTCACGAACATGCGGCAGTCCGCAGATCCAAGCGACGGTACGCTCAATCCCCAAGCCGAAGCCGGCGTGGGGGAAGCTTCCGTAGCGGCGCAAATCCATGAACCAAGCGAAGTCTTTCTCTTGCAGCTCGTGCTCTTTGATTTTGCGCTGGAGAATCTCGAGGTTGTCCTCGCGTTGTCCACCGCCGATGATTTCGCCGTAACCCTCAGTCGCCAAAAGGTCGCAGCTCATCGACTTACCGGCCTGCTCGGGATCTTCCTTCATGTAGAAGGCTTTGATCGCGGCGGGGTAATGATGCACGAACACCGGCTTTTCGAACTTTGATGAAATGATGGTCTCGTCCGTGCCACCGAAGTCGTCGCCAATGATGAAGTTCGGATTTTCTTTTTTGATGATCAATGCCGCTTCGTCGTAATGCACGCGCGGGAATGGCCCTTTGATGGGCTCAAGCTTGGAAACATCGCGCTCCAGCACTTTCAGTTCCTCCGCGCGATTTTTGATCGTTCGTTGTACGACGTACTCGACGAACTGTTCCGCCAATTCCATGTTGTCGTAGAGATCATTGAAGGCGACTTCGGGCTCGACCATCCAAAACTCGATCAGATGGCGGCGGGTCTTCGACTTCTCCGCGCGGAAAGTGGGCCCAAAGCAGTAGACCTTGCCGAGCGCGGCGGCCGTCGCTTCCATGTAGAGCTGGCCGGATTGCGACAAGTAAGCCTTCTCGTCAAAGTACTGCGTCTCAAAAAGCGTCGTCGTACCTTCGCAGGCACTGGGCGTGAAAATCGGCGCGTCTGTGAGCGTGAAGCCGCGTCCGTCAAAGAAATCGCGGATCGATCGCACGATTTCGTGGCGCACGCGGAGGATTGCCGCTTGGCGCTTCGAGCGCAGCCAAAGATGGCGGTTCTCCATCAGGAAGTCGGTGCCGTGTTCCTTGTGCGAGATGGGGTATTCGATCGCGCGTTGAATGAGCTCAGCGGCCTCGACACCGATTTCAAAAACGTTCTGATGCTTCGGATGTTGGCGAACGATCCCGGTGATCTTGACCGAGGATTCCTGCGTGAATTGCTCGAAGCCGTCGAAGATTTCCGCCGAGCACTCGCCGGGCTTGTCGCCTTTGTAGAAGATGCAGCTCACCATGCCGGTGCCGTCGCGAAGCTCAAGGAACTTCACCTTGCCCGACGAGCGAGTGTTGTAGACCCAACCTTTGAGTTCGAGCTTTTGCCCGACATGGTCTTTCAGATCGGAAATGAAGTAGCGCATAGAGATTCACCACAAAGGATGCATGCCCCGCATCCCGGAAGGATCAGTCGGTTTCAAAGAAACTCTCTGAACCTAGTGGGGTTGCGGAGCGTTATGCAAAACTTCGCTCGGGCTCAGGCCTTGATGCGGCGTGCCCAGTGACGCCGTCAATATGTGCTTAAGGATTGTGCTGAAGTCCCACGTTAGGGTGCGACGAGACGGCGAATTTCATCCAGCGATTTACGCACATTCAGGCGGCCTCGGCTTGTGGCTGCGAATCCGCCGGGATCTACGCCCGCCAACAAGGCCTGTCGCACCTGTTGAGGCGTCGCGCGCGGGCGATCACTCAAAATCAACGCGGCGGCACCGGAAACAAAAGGTGCGGCCATTGAGGTCCCTGAGAGAATTGCGGTTCGCGCGCCTGGGTAGGTGCTGTTGATGTTCGAACCAGGAGCGAAGAGATTCACGAAGTTGTAAGAGTAGTTGGAAAATCCGGCGGAAAAATCTCGCGAGGTCGAAGCACCTACGGTCAGCTGATTGGCGAGGCTGAAGGCCGCCGGGTACTCCGGATAATTGTCCAAGCTGATCCCACTGTTGCCAGCGGCGGCGATGAACAGCACGCCCTTTTGCCCCACATCGCGAATCATTTTCTGCAGTGATGAAGAGCAGGGTGCTCCGCCCCAGCTCGCATTGATCACGCGCGCGCCTTGGTTGGCGGCGTACTCGATCGCCAGCACCGCATCGCCGATCGAGCCTGAGCCCTCTGGGCTCATGAACCCAAGCGGCAGCAGCTGAGCGGCTGGCGCCATGCCGGCAATGCCATTTTGCGAATGATCAGCCGCGATGATGCCGCCGACGTGCGTGCCGTGCCCCGAGGGGTCTCCGAACACTCCGGACTCTGCAAAGAAATTGTAGCCCTGCACATCGTCGATGTAGCCGTTCTGATCATCATCGAGGCCGTTGCCCGCGATCTCGCGCGCGTTGGTGTACAAGCGTGGCGCTAACATGGGATGCGTACGATCCATACCTGAATCGACGACGGCGACGATAACACCTGAGCCGCGTACGCCTTGCGACCACACTTGATCCGCACCGACGAGAATTTGCCCGTACTGCTCGGGAGCCCACTGAGCCTCGACCTCTTGGGTCTCAACTTGCGTGTGCGGATGCAATTTGACCTGCTGATCTTGTTCAACGAAGCGGATGTCGTCTTTGTTCGGTTCAAAAATTTCGCGCGTGAATTCTTCACGTGTCCAGCCGCGGGCGACCGAGCGCGAGCCGTCGGTCCACTCGATCACAAATGAATTCGGCACTGCTGAGGACAAGCACTCGAGTTTGGTTTCCGGAAAGCTCGCCGTTTGCGTCTGTTCTTGTTCGAAACAGCCGGTGAGCAGCAAGGCGCTGGCGGCAATGGCGATGGCGGCGACAGCTTGCACGATGCTGCCCAGCGTGCGCGGCGAAGCGCTCAGATCGGGCGACAAGTCCCTCTTTGCCGACATTTCGACCTCCTGTCGAAACAATGCCTGGAGTTGGCGTGGGCCAGGAAAGCCGCTCCAAGAGCGGGTTTCACGGCACGGACATCAAAGGTCCGCAAAGTAATGTCGGTTTTTCGAGTGAAAAGGGTTAGTCCAGAAGCAGCTTCGCGCGAAGCGTTCTGGCCCAAAGGGGGAGCTGGTCGAGTTTTCCATTTGATCGAGATGAAACCTGCGAAAAACTAACCGGACGCTCGTCGAGCGTTGTCCAAGGCCTTTCCCAAGCCCCCCAAGAATCGATGGCATTGAGTTAAAGAACTAAAGTCGAGTGATGAACTCTGCCAAGAACTGGCCAAATTGATGCTCGACGTTCTTCGCGGTTTCAGTGACCTCGTCATGCGAAAGCTTCGACTGCGAAAGCCCAGCAGCGAGGTTGGTGATGCACGAAAGAGCGCAAACTCGCAGTCCCAGGTGATGGGCCGCGATGGTCTCCGGTACAGTGCTCATGCCGACGGCTTTGCCGCCGATCAATTGCAAGTAGCGAACTTCGGCCGGAGTTTCATAGGTCGGTCCCGCAACTCCACAGTAGACGCCGCGATGATGACGAACGCCGAGCTTGTTCAGCACTTCCAACATCAAGGCGACCAGTTTGCGATCATAAGCCTCGGTCATGTCGGGGAATCGGGGGCCAAACTGCGCGAGGTTGGGACCACGCAAAGGATTGTCGCCCATCAGGTTCAGATGGTCTTCAATCACCATGAAGTCGCCAGGCTTCATGCCCGCATCCAGGCCGCCCGCCGAATTGGTGAGCACTAAGATTTCCGCGCCCAACAAAGCCGCCGTGCGCACGGGATGCACCACGCTCGGCATGGAGTGTCCCTCGTAAAAATGCACGCGTCCTTGCAGCACGGCGACCGGAGTCGGTCCAACATGCCCAAGGAACAAGCGGCCTTTGTGGCCTTCAACGGTCGGGGGAATGAAGCCCGGAATGTCGCTGTAGGCGAGCGCGGCTTCCACCTTCATCTGATTAACGAACGAGCCCAGGCCCGAACCCAGCACAACCGCCACTTTCGGCCGCAGCTTGCTGATGGATCGCACGTAGTTCACCGAGTCTTCCAGACTCTGAACAATGCTCGTGTCGATCATGTGGTCCACCTGTTCTCAATTGCGCTTGTCGCGCGGGGTTCAATCAGACTTCACCCAAAATCAAATCGCCGTTCTTGCGATTTTGCAAGGACTGCTGAAGTCGCGTGAGCTCGTCGCCGACGAATTCACCCGGGTCGCGAATCTGCATGGCAGCCAACAAGCGACGTTCGGCTTCATCCAGATTCTGAGTTTGTGGACCGCCGAAGATCCGAAACACAGGTTGCCCGCGATCGACGCGCTCACCCCGACGAAGCAGAATCTGCACGCCCGCTTGGGGATCGAGAATGTCCGAGGCCACAGCTCGGCCCGCCTTCAAGGCGATGCCCGCATAACCGATGGCTTCGCAATTCATGTCCATGACGCCGGCGCGAGGGCTGGTCACTTCGCGCAGCACCTGCGCCGTCGGCAGACGCGCCAGTGCGCCGCCTTGCTGTTGAATCAACTCTTGGAAGGCCGAGTACGCACCACCGGATTCCAAAACTTCTTGGGCCCGCGCAATGCCCTCGGCCCGAGTTCGCGTCACCCCACAGAGATGAATCATTTCGCCGGCGAGCTGCACGCTGAGCTTTTCGCAATCCAAGAACTCCATGCGCGAAAGACTGTGCAATGTGCCGGGTCGGAAGTCCTCACGTCGCAAAATCGCCAAGCACTCTTCGACCTCGACAGAGTTGCCGATCAAGCGACCCAAAGGTTCGTTCATATCAGTGATGAAGGCCGTGACGGATTTGCCCGCGAGCTGACCGATTCGCTTAAGGCCCGTCGCCAACGCGCGAGCCTCGGTCTCGGTCTTCATGAAAGCGCCGCTTCCGCATTTGACGTCCAGAACCAAAGACTCGATGCCTTCCGCCAGCTTCTTCGACATGATCGATGCGCAAATGAGCGGCAGTGACTCCACCGTGGCGGTGACGTCGCGAAGCCCATAGATCTTTTTGTCGGCGGGGCAGATCTCTTCGGTTTGCCCGATGAGCGCCACGCCGAGATTCGCGAGCTGCTGCGTGAATTTCTCGCGCGTGAGCGACACCGAGAAGCCGGGGATGCTTTCGAGCTTATCGATCGTGCCGCCGGTGTGCCCGAGGCCTCGACCCGCGATCATCGGAACTTTGAGTCCAGCCGCCGCCACGATCGGCGCCAGAATCAGACTCGTCTTGTCGCCCACACCGCCGGTGGAATGTTTGTCGACCACGCCTCGAAACTGCGGAAACTGGAAGACATGTCCCGAATGCATCATCAGCTCGGTGAGCGTCCATGTTTCGTCATCCGTCATACCGCGAAAGAACACCGCCATGAGCCAGGCGCTCATCTGGTAATCAGGGATTGAGCCTGCAACATAGCCTTCGATCAAAAACTTAAGCTCGTCGCGTGAAAGCTCACCGCCGCCGCGTTTTTTCTTAATCAACTCCGCCGGAAGGTACGCCATCAATAACCGCCCGTGCTGGCCTTGGCCTGCACCAGTTGCACGCCCGAACTTGTGCCAAGCCGATCGGCTCCGGCCAAAATCAAATCGCGCGCTTGCTCCCAGCTGCGAATGCCGCCACTGGCTTTGACTTGCACGCGATCGCTGACGGCGTCGCGCATGAGGGCGATGTGCTCAACACACGCCGCACCTGTGGAAAAGCCCGTGCATGTCTTCACGAAGTGCGCGCCGGCTTCCTCGGCCGCTCGACAGCTGCGCGAGATTTCTTCAAGACTCAGCAGTCCCGTCTCGAGAATGACTTTGACGATGGCCTGGCCGTCCACCGCACGCACGACTTCGCGAATGTCATCGCGCACACCCGTGAAGACGCCGGACTTCGCCAGATCAATTCGCATCACCATGTCGATCTCGCGTGCTCCATCGCGCGCGGCCAGTTCGGCCTCACGCGCCTTCGCCATCGAACTCATCGCTCCCAAGGGGAAGCCCACGACCGAGGCCACCTGAACGCCACTGTCGCGCAACTCATCTGCGGCCAAGCGCACATGCGCGCCATTGACACAGACGGCGAAGAATTTGTGCGTGCGCGCTTCCGCGCAAAGTTTGCGGATGGCGGCGGCGTCGGCCTCGGGCTTCAGCAAAGTGTGATCAATGAAGCTGGCCAGCTCGGCGGGCTGACGCGGGGGAGGACGCTGTGACGCAGTGTTCATGTGAACTCGCTTTCTCCAAGCTAGCGAAGCTGCGCGAAGCAAAAAAGTCATTGATCCGCGTCGCTCAAGACATTGGAATGTCACAAGAGTGTCGAATCGTCAGCCGTTTCCGCAAGCGCAAAACTCACTTCATGTGCGCCACTATCTGATCAGCGGGCGCGTGCAGGGCGTGGGCTATCGTCGATTCGCGGAGAAGCAGTCACGCCAGCTCAAGCTCGGCGGCTGGGTTCGCAACTTGGCCGACGGTCGCGTGGAGTTGGTGGCTGAAGGCGAGCCGCCCAGCCTCGAGGCCCTGGAAGCGGCGCTTCGCCGCGGACCGCTTTGGGCTTCGGTGCATGATTTGCGCGCGCAAGAGATTCCGGCGCAAGCGGCGCGCGATGCCTTCGGTACATGGTCGCCGGGCGAGTTCACGGTCAAAGCCGATGGCGAGACAGCGGTAACAGAAGTTTTGGAGAGAAAGTAACATGATCGCAATGCTGAAGTCGTTCCAAAGTCTTGTTGCTGCCCCGAGCGCGCGCCCACTCAACATGGCGCTGAGTGTGTTTCTCAGTGTGGCGATGAGCCTCGCCATCAGCACTCCCAGCTTCGCGCAATCACCCAACGATGCGCCTCCGCCCGTCGGCGGGCCTCGCAAACAGCTGGCGACAATTCTCTACGCTGGACTTGGCGGAGCTGTGTTGGGTCTATCGACACTCAGTTTCTACGGCCGCCCGCAAGACAAGCTCTCCAACATCGCTATCGGCTTTGCCGTCGGGATCATGGCGGGCACGGCGATCGTGACTTATGGGGCAGCGACGAATCCCGATGAGTTCTACGGCTCGCCGTCTTCGCAAGGCCAACTCCAGCCGCAATTCAACCCGCCGGAAAATCGATTCGATGAGCAGCGTCTGGCGATCCATGCCGAGGCCATTGGCCTCAGTTGGAATTTTGAATTCTGATGTGTGCTTGCTGATACTTCGCTCAGCCGGATTTCTTGAATTTGCTTGCCAAGCCACCCAAGCCACCGGGCGGTTGAGGAATCATTCCCGTCGCAGGCGCGCCACCACCGGGTGATCCGGGAATTCCCGGCATGCCTGGCATTGGACCTGCCGCACCTGCTGGCGTCGAGGTGACTTTTTCGGCCTTACCCAAGAACTCAAGACCCATTTCCTTGGTGATCATACCACGCTGAACCAGCTGCTCGATCGACGTGTCGTAAGGCAACATGCCTTCTGACTTTCCGGTCTGCATTTGCGAAGGAATCTGAAAGGTTTTGCCTTCGCGGATCAAGTTGGCGACGGCTTTGGTGTTGAACAGAATCTCCAGAGCCGCAACGCGACCTTTGCCATCGGCACGCGGCAACAGCGCTTGCGCCACGACACCGCGAAGCGATTCCGCCAACTGCACGCGAATCTGCGACTGCTTATCGCCAGGGAAAACGTCAATAATTCGATCGACAGTTTTGTGCGCGTTGTTGGTGTGCAAAGTTCCAAACACCAAGTGGCCCGTCTCCGCGGCCGACAGCGCCAGCTGAATCGTCTCTAAGTCTCGCATCTCACCGACCAGAATGACATCGGGGTCTTCGCGAAGCGCGGCTTTCAGCGCATTCGCAAACGACTTCGTGTGACCATGCACTTCGCGCTGGTTGACCAGTGACTTGAGTGAGGGATGCACGAATTCGATCGGATCTTCAATCGTGAGAATATGGCATTGTTGAGATGCGTTGATGTGATGAATCAGCGCCGCCAGCGTTGTCGACTTACCCGAGCCCGTAGGTCCGGTGACGCAGATCAAGCCCTTGTGGACGTTGATCATGTCGAGAACTTCCTTGGGAAGCCCCAACTCATCCACCGTCTTGATGCGCGTGGGAATCACGCGAAACACCGCGCCCAAGCCTTTTCGCTGCATGAACACGTTCACGCGAAAACGTCCGACGCCCTCGATGGTGTAAGAGCAATCCAGTTCCCAGTGCGTGATGAAGTCTTTCTTCTGTTTTTCCGAGAGAATTTCGAAGATCAACTCCTGCGCGTCCTGTGCGGACAACACCGGTCGATCCACCAACTTCACCATGTCGCCATTTTTGCGCAAATAAGGCGAGGAGCCGGCCACGACGTGCAAGTCGGAAGCACCTTCCGCAACCATCAGTTTGAAAAGCTCGTCGATCTTTGCCATGATTCAGCCTCGCCTGCTCCGCAAACGATGAAGTCGTTGCAGATACTGACGTTTCGGACTTTGGCGTGAAGGGTTTTAGGAAATGCCGACGGAAATTCTCATAAATGTGCGTCCGAGCGAGACCAGAGTCGCGTATATTGAAAATGGCGACCTCAATGATCTCAAAATCGAACGTCGCACCTCACCGACCTTGGTCGGGAGCGTTTACCGCGGCAAAGTTATGCGCGTCCTACCCGGCATGCAGGCCGCCTTCGTGGACATCGGGCTAGATCGAGCTGCCTTTCTCTATGTGGGAGATGTGCGCCCGGATCTCGACGTAGCCGATTTGGATGAAACCGAATCCGGCGAAGATGGCGACTCCATCAACGATAAAGACAGTGACTCCGACAATAAGCCGCGCATTCAAGAGCTGCTCAATGAGGGGCAGTGGATTCTGGTCCAAGTGGCCAAAGATCCCTTGGGCACCAAGGGTGCGCGCATCACCACGCATATTTCTTTGCCCGGCCGCCACGCCGTGTATCTGCCCACGCTCAATCACCGCGGCGTCTCGCGCCGAATCGCTGATGAGCCTGAGCGCGAACGACTGCGCGATCTCGTCCAGTCCATCAACCCACCGGGCGGCGTGATCGTGCGCACCGCGGGTGAAGGTGCGAGCGAAGCCAGTCTGCGATCTGACCTCGAGTATCTCCAGCGCCTCTGGAGCGATGTTCAGAAAGCCTATGAGAAGCTGAAGAAGCCCGGCCTCGTGCATGCCGAGCCCGACGTCGAGCTGCGCGCGCTTCGCGACCTGCTCAACGAAGACGTCGACCGCGTGGTGATCGACGACGAGGAAACCTACAAAAAAATTCTCGCCTTTCTTGGCCAATTCATGCCGAAGTTCCGCAACAAAGTGTCGCTGTATCGCGATGCTCGTCCGCTCTTTGACCAATACGAAATCGATCTTGAAATTTCTCGCTCGCTGGAGCGCAAGATTTGGCTGAAGTCCGGCGGCTACATTGTAATCGACGAAGCGGAAGCCTTGGTCGTCATCGACGTTAATACCGGTCGCTATGTCGGCAAGCGCGATCTCGAAGACACGATCTTGAAAACCAATCTCGAGGCCGTTCGCGAAATCGCTCATCAACTTCGCATTCGCAACTGTGGCGGCATCATCATCATCGACTTCATCGACATGGAAAAGGACGCACATCGCGAGAAGGTGCTCGAAGCTTTGCGCGAAGAGCTCACACGCGATCGCGCCCGCACCACCGTCGTGTCGATGTCGAACCTTGGCCTTGTTGAGATGACTCGCAAGCGCATTCGTCCCAGCCTCGTGAAAACGCTTTGCGAACCTTGCAACTACTGCGACGGGCGAGGTTACGTAAAAACCAAAGGGACGATCGCGCGAGAAATTTTCCGTGACCTCGAGCGCGAGGCACTCGCCCTTCAGGAAGGCCAAGTTCTGGTCGTGCATTGCCATAGCGAGATTGCCGATTCCATCTACGCGGACGAGACCGAAGCCCTCGAAGATGTCGAGCGTCGCCTTGGCGCGGGCGTGGTCTTTAAGCTCGAGCCTAGTTTTCATCGCGAGCAGTACGAGATCATTCCGAGTGGGACCAGGGCTCCTAAATCCATGAAAAAACAAGATAATTAGGGTTCTGCACGAGTTGATCTTGGGCTTGCCGAGCCTCTGGGCAAGCTGCTGATTTCATTGACAATCAAATGTGATCAGTGGCATCACCGAGTGCTTCGCGCTGTTTGGAGGTTTCATGTACGCCATCATTCGGACCGGCGGTAAACAATATCGTGTGCAAGCTGGTCAGACCGTTCGTGTTGAGAAATTGGAAAAAAACATCGGCGAGACCTTCGATCTCACTGACGTGCTCGCCGTTGGCGGTGAGAAGTCGGTGTTCGGCACTCCGGTTGTGGCCGGCGCTAAAGTGACGGTGACTGTCGTTCAACACGACCGCGCCGCGAAGGTTCTTGTCTTCAAGAAGAAGCGTCGTCACGGCTATCGCCGCACGCAAGGTCATCGCCAGAGCTTCACGGACTTGTTCGTGCAGGCGATCACTTCGCCGAACGGTGAGTCGGAGAAAGCTTCGGCGAAGCCCGTCGTTGTGGATCCGGCAAAGAAAGCCGCTCGAATCGAGGCGATCCAAGCCAAGGTGAAAGCTGGCGGCAAGTCGGCGAAGAAGGAATTGAAAGTCAAAGCGGCTGCAAAGAAGGCCGCGAAAAAGACGTCGGCGAAACCCGCTGCCGCAAAGAAGAAGAAGGCTTCGGCTGGCGCCAAGAAAAAAGTCGCCAAGAAGAAGTCGAGCAAGAAGTAAGTAGGATCATCGGTTCGAACTTTAAGTTCTAGATTAAGTTCTGGAAGAGTTCTGGAGTTGAGTCATGGCAAGTAAGAAGGCAGCAGGTAGTACACGCAACGGTCGCGATTCAATGGGACGCCGTCTTGGCGTGAAGCGCTTTGGTGGTGAGGCCGTTAAGGCCGGCACGATCATCGTTCGCCAGCGCGGAACGAAGTTTCATCTCGGTCGCAATGTTCGTATGGGCCGCGACTTCACAATCTACTCGGTGATCGAGGGACAGGTGAAGTTCGAGCGCATCGATAAGTTGCGCACAAAGATCAGCGTGTATCCTCAGGCGCAGACCGCCTAAGGGTCGGGTTCGATCGTAAAGATTGTTTCCAACTTTGGGCTGGTCCAAGACCAGCCCATTTGTTTTGGCGCGAAGCTCAAGCGCGTGCCGTTTTCCCAGGAGTCCGCAGTGAAGTTCGTCGACGAAGTTGAGATTACGGTGAGCTCGGGCCGAGGCGGCCCCGGCGCCATCAGCTTTCGTCGCGAGGCCATGGAACCGCGAGGCGGACCCGATGGGGGCGATGGTGGACGCGGCGGTCATGTCGTGTTTCGCGTGAACCCGCAAATCAACACGCTTATCGATTTCCGATTTCGGAAAAAGTACGCCGCTGCCAACGGCGATCCGGGCAAGGGTCGCAATATGACAGGTAGCGATGGGCAGGATCTGATTCTCGAAGTTCCGCCTGGCACTGTTGTTCGGGACGCCGAAACTGATGAAGTTCTCGTGGATCTTTCAGAGCCTGGTGACCACGTGTTTCTCGAGGGCGGTCGTGGCGGCAAAGGGAACTGGTTTTTCCGTACAAGCGTGAATCAAGCTCCCGAAAAGGCCCAGCCTGGCGAGGCCGGCGAGGAACGTGCGCTGAAGCTTGAATTGAAACTCATCGCGGATGTGGGCGTCATCGGTTACCCCAATGCGGGAAAATCAACTTTGATTTCCTCGATCTCTGCGGCGAAGCCGAAGATTGCCGACTATCCGTTCACGACCCTCGCGCCCAATCTCGGCGTGGTGAAAGCCAACGACGATCAAAGCTTTGTCGTCGCCGACATTCCGGGGCTGGTACCAGGTGCGCATGAAGGCGTCGGCTTGGGCACGCAGTTTTTGCGACATATCGAGCGTACGAACTTGTTTGTGCATTTGATCGACGCCAGCGGCATTTCAGGTCGCGACCCGTGGCAAGACTATCTCGATATCAATCATGAGCTGGCCGCCTATGATGAGAGTAAGGCCGATGAAGCTGATTACAGGCCGTTGGCCTCGCGCGAGCAGCTTGTGGTTTTGAATAAGGTGGACACTTTGAGTGAAGACGACATGCTGCGCTTGCAGGATTCGTTTCGGCACCAAGGTGTCGCGACACTCGCCATTTCAGCGGCCGCCCGTCGCGGGCTGAAGGAATTGGTCACTGAAATCGCCCGTCGAGTGAAGAAGTAAAACTCAGAAGGATTATATGTCCGACAAGAAGAAATCAGAATTGCAGAGCGAATTGGTTGGCGAGATGTCCTCAGCACGCGTGGGAGTTTTCGGCGGAACCTTCAACCCCTTGCATCTTGGACATCTGGCTTGTGTCCGCACCGTGCGCTCGCGCCTTAACCTGGATCGCATTCACGTGATCCCCGCGGCACAGAATCCACGTAAGCCGCGCACGGAAGGGCCTTCCGACCAAGAACGTCTTGAAATGTGTCGCATCGGCTTTGAAGGCGAGGGTGAACACGTTGTGGTGGATGATCGTGAGATTCGCCGCGGTGGTTTGTCCTATACGGCGACCACGCTTGAGTCCTTCATGCATGAAGTGGCGCCAGAAAATCTCTATCTGATCATTGGCATGGATCAGTTCGATGACTTTGATCGCTGGCATCGCATCGACCGCATCTTGGAGCTCGCCAATGTGGTGGTGGTGTCGCGGCCTGGTCATGTTCTACCTGTGAGTTTGGTCGATTTCCCTGAGGGATTGCGCGAGCACCTCGACGACTTTGATCGGGGTTTTGGTCAGTTTCGCTCCGGCCGCACATTGGAATTTGTGCGAATGCCCGACGTTGATGTTTCGGCAAGTGAGTTGCGCAAGCGATTACGAACCGGCCGATCCGTCGAAAAGTACATGACCATCGAAGTTGAGGAGTACATCAAGTCAAAGGGGCTCTATGGCCCGATCGGCCCTCGCATTGGCGATGGCGAAAGCTTTGCGCGTTTTTGTGCGGAAGCGCTGTTTGCCAAAAAGGGTTTGCAAGTTCGCGCCTATGATTTGCGCGAGCTCACTTCGCCGAGCGAGTACGCGCTGATTGCGTCGGGCACGAGCACGCGCCATACCGTGGCGCTCGCCGAGGCCGTGCAGAAAGCCGTGAAAGACGAATTCAACGTGTTTCCCCAGAGCGTGGAAGGCGTGAGTGAAGGTCGTTGGGTGCTGCTCGATTACGGCATCATGATCGTTCACATTTTCTACGACTTTGTTCGGCAGGAGTACCGCCTTGAAGAACTTTGGCGCGAAGGCCGTGACTTGGGTGTGAAAGACAGCGTGCTGGAAGCCGCTAAGGGCAGCCGCGCGTGAAGCTCGAGTTCGTGTTTGTCGGCGGCGATAAGACGCCATGGCTTGAAAGCTTTGTCGCGGAGTATGTGACGAAGCTATCGCGGCACTACACGACGCAAGTCACGCGACTGAAGCCGAAAAGTCTGAGTCGCGATCAGGCCGAGTCCAAACGTCGAATTGAAACAGAACAGATTTTAGCAGCACTGAAGAGCGGCGATTGGGTCGTGGTGTTCGACGAGCGAGGCAAGGCCTTCAGCTCTTTGCAGTTGGCCTCGCGCCTTGAGAATTGGTTGAACAAAGGGCGTTCGCGCATCGTCTTTGTGGTGGGCGGCGCCTTTGGCTTTGATGAGCGCCTGCGGGCGCGAGCGGACGAGGTCGTTTCGCTTTCTCATTTTGTACTGAATCATCACGTGGCCGAGGCCGTGGCGCTCGAGCAAGTCTATCGTGCGATCAGCATCAACAAGAATCTCCCCTATCATAACGAAGACTAACGACATCCGGACGGACTCGCGTGCGCCTGCCCACTTTAGGCCGTGGTCGGTGGGCTATCGAATTTGCGAGGCATGGCCTCGACTATGGAAAAATACTGGGAAGCCCTTCTCGATCATGTCTTGGGACTTTGTCCCGCGTGTGGCGCCGCCGCGCCGGGAGTCTGCACGAAGTGCTGGTCGGCGTGGAAACGTGAGGGGCCTTTCGTGCTTCGCGCGCAGCCTTTTTTACAGCGCAGCTTAAGACGATGGGATGAGTCCAATGAGAAGTCCATCCAGCGCTTGGTGTTGTCGATGAAGGTGAGGCCACGGGAGACGACGCTTCGGCTGTGGGCTCGGGAGCTGAGTCTGGCACTGGCAGCAGAATGGGGGCCAAGCGAGTTCTTGATCGTGCATCCTCCTGGGCGATCGGGGCGACGAGAGCGGGATCACGCCGGAGGCCTGGCGGCGGCTGTGGCCGAATGCCTGCAAGTGCAATTGGGTCCGGAATTGATTCGGGTGCAGGAGCGTCGATCGTGGGGGCAAAAGAGAGCGGGCCGGGATGCCCGACGTGAGCTGCAGTTCACAGCTGCGGTGACGGACTGGAGGCGTGAAACGCCCATCGTGTTCATTGACGATGTGCTCACTTCGGGCGCGACGGCTGAGGCGGCGTGGCGGGCGTTGGGGGAGCCCTCCCAATTTCAAGCTTGGTCGATCTTTGGGCGCGATCGGCTCGACAGCGAAGAGGGAAGCGGGTAACCCATGGCTATGAGAAGCTGGCGCTTGAGATGTCTTCTTGTCTTGATGTGTGTGGTGGGCTCGGCCTTTCTGGGACTTGGTCGCGAGTCGCAGAATGCATTTGCCTCGACATCGGTGCCACGTAATCCCACGGACATGGAGTTGAAGACACTTTCGTCCCTCAGTGCGCGATATGCACAGGCTGGGCAAATCCAAGCTCAGGTCCTTCGGCGCACCAAGCTCGGCTTATTGGGCCAGACGCGCGTGGCGGAAGGTCAGCTGACGCTCTCCAAGGGCCGGATCCGCATGGAACTGAAGTCATCAAAGGGCGAAAAGTTGCTTCTGATCGTAGGTCCGAAGACCTATTGGTCGGTGACGGATCCAGGAAAGAAGGATGCCGCCCTCCAGGTGGTGACGGGCGCTTTGGCCTCAAAAGCCAAGGGTGCCAAGGGCGGCGCGAGTCGTCCCGTGCTTCTTGAAATTTTTGGAGCTGAAGGATTTCTCCGAAGCTTCGCGGTCACGGGGGTTTTGCTCGCTGAAACCCAAGGAGTCCGCTATTATCTGCAACCCAAAGCGGACTGGGTGGATGCGCGCCGAGCGATGATTCGCGTGATCCCCGAAGGGGCGCAGTGGGCCTTGGCGGAGCTGCAGCTTTGGGACGCGCAGGACAACGAAACGACCTATGAGCTTTCGAATGTGAAGGTTCTCAAAGTCGAGCCGAAGGCCAGCTTGTTTCAATACAGCATCCCCAAGAATGCGGATGTGTTGAGTGTGGGCGAACGTTGATGAGCTGAGTGTGGGCGAACGCTAACGGGCTGAGCGTGGGCGTTTGAGTTTTGAGCCCAATGGTTTTGGATTTCGCACGAAGAGGAAGGCATGCCGTCGTTTGATATTGTGTCCGAGGTCAATCTCCAAGAAGTGGACAACGCTGTGAACACCGCGCGCAAAGAGGTGCAGCATCGCTATGACCTAAAGGACGGCAACTGTGAAATTCAGTGGGACAAAAAGCTGATCGTGCTGAAGGCCAACGACGAAATGAAGATCAATGCGGTTCGCGATATTCTGCAATCCAAATTGCACAAGCGCGGCGTGGAGATCTCCAGCGTGAAGTTCGAGAAGGTCGAGCCGATCGGTGGAATGATGCTCAAACAATCCGGCACGATCGTTCAGGGCATCGAAAAAGAAAAAGCCAAAGAGATCGTCAAGTCGATTAAAGATTCCAAACTCAAGGTGCAAGCGCAAATCATGGATGAGCTCATTCGCGTGACTTCGAAGAGCATCGACGAGCTGCAAGCGACGATGAGTCATGTGCGCGGTCAGCGCTTTCAACTGCCATTGCAGTTTACGAATCAGAGGTCTTAATGTCCGACGTGACGTCGACGGCCGGTACGCCGCTCAAGAAAGTTCACTTTGTCTCGCTCGGTTGCCCGAAGAATTTGGTCGACAGCGAAATCATGCTGGGTCACCTGCTTCGCGAAGGCTATCAAGTCACGGACTCGCCCGAAGAAGCTGAGACCATTGTCGTCAACACATGTGGCTTCATTGAAGATGCGAAGAAAGAGTCGATCGACAAGATCCTGGAGATGTCCGAGCTCAAGCGCCAATCTGGTGTGAAGAACTTGGTGGTCGCGGGCTGTCTCACTCAGCGCTACAAAGACGATTTGGTCGAAGGACTCCCCGAGGCGGATCTGTTTGTCGGCTCTGGTGAGTTTCAGAATATTGCGAAGATTCTGCGGGCGCGCGAAGCGGGCTCGACCGAGAAGCGCTACTTCAATTTACCGACCTACCTGCAAGAGGACGACGCGCCACGAGTGAACTCGCGACCTGGCTACACCGCCTACCTCAAGATCTCCGAAGGCTGTCTGAAGCGCTGCGCGTTTTGTGCGATTCCGAAAATCCGCGGCAATCTTCAGTCGCGTCGTTTGAGCTCGGTGGTTTCTGAAGCCAAGCTTTTGGCGGCTGGCGGAGTGCGCGAGATCAACATCATTTCGCACGACTTCACGGACTACGGCTGGGATCTGCGTCGCGCGGACGCTTCGGCAACGGAGACTCCGGAAGCTTTGCTCGAGGCGCTGGCCGATGTTGAGGGTCTGGATTGGGTTCGTATGCTTTATCTGTATCCGGATGGCATCACCGATCGCATGATCGAGCTGATCAAGACGAAGCCTCGCCTCGTGAAATACTTCGATATGCCGCTTCAGCACGTCTCCAATCGTGTCTTGAAGGCCATGAATCGCAAAATGACTCGCGAAGAGATCGAGGAGCGCCTGGCGCGGATTCGCGCCGAGATCCCTCAGGCCGTGATCCGCACGCAGTTTATCGTCGGATTTCCGGGTGAGACCGAAGAGGACTTTCAGGAGCTTCTCGACTTTGTTCGCACTCAGCGCTTTGACCGCGTCGGCTGCTTTATCTATTCGCCCGAAGAGGGCACGGCCGGCGGAAAAATGCAGCAGACTGTTGATGAGGAGACCAAGCAACGCCGACACGACGAGCTGATGGCCCTGCAAGCCGACATTTCGCGCGACAAGCACGCGGACTTTGTCGGTCGCGAGGTCGATGTCTTGGTCGAAGGCCTGAGCGAAGAAACTGATCTGCTACTCCAAGGTCGCATGTCTCAACAAGCGCCTGACATTGATGGTGTGGTGTTGATCAATGATGGCGAAGCCAAGGTCGGCGAGATCGTCCGCGTGCGCATCAGCGAAAGTCACGACTATGACTTGGTGGGTGAGATCGTCCAGACTCATTGACCAAAGCGGGTGATCTGGAGTTCAATCGCGGCGACGCCCACTTCGGAGATCACCCCATCATGCTCACCAACCGCACCGTCGCCTGGCTGCTCTACTCAGTTCTACTTTTCTTCGCGCTCAATATCGCCGTCGCGCAATTGCGCTAATCCGACAAGTGAAGTGCTAGCCCAATCGACGCTGAGTCGGTTGCCTGCATCCTGTCTGATGAAATTAAAAGTCGGAAAATCAAAGTTCCGAATCTTGCGGGAGTCCCGCCAGCAAACGCCTTGCATACGTGGCCAATTTCAATTCTTTGCCTTTCGCGATGCCGTTGAGCTTGGCAATTCTTGAACGTCGTAGGCGAAGTCGGACCTGTTCATTTTCAACACCCAGCTCGGGAAACTGACGCAGAATTGCGAGGGCCCGATCGACGGTGAGAAACTTCTCAAACTCGCGAAGCGCGGGCTCTGGATTCTCATCGAAAATCTTGCCCAATGTACGCATAACGTCGCCGCTTGGCCCACCATCAATGCAAATCAAAAGGCGAGTGGCAATCCGAAGAAATGCGACGGTGCCAACACGAGCTCGGAGCTTGTCTGTATCTTGATCGAAGATTTGATGCGCGCTGGGACAGCGGGGATCCTCCATCGACTCGATCACGGGAACTTTCTGAAGTTCATCGGCATTCATCTTGAAGATCGAAGCATCGAAGTTCGTCATCGCGACCTCAGAATCTTCGTTGGCGTAGGCTTCGCCGACAGGCAGGTTGCCGAGTGATATGACTGCGCAGATGACCGCGCGATACAGAAGTTGTCCCAATCTTTGTCCATGGCCTGACATGTGGATCCCTTCCGTCGATTGAAATGCGTCAGATTCGTCACGAATGACCGGCAGTCTTACATTTGATAAGGATTTTGCGCTCAACTCTGTTGGTGAAGCAACTGGCCGACCAACAAAACAAGCGGCTCGCCTTCGCGCACCTCCATTTACCGATGCGCTATGGACTCTCCGACTCAAAATCGACGTCTCATTGTTGAATGGGTATTTGCTTGATGAAGGGTTCTCATTGGACCAATAAGCAACCTAGGGAGAACCGCAGACTCGACTTGGAATCGGTGTTGGTATGCGAAAAATTCCGTTGGTTTTACTGAACAGGTGTAAGTTCTCAGAAGTGATCTCGAAGCGATCCTCGCTCTCAAGTTGGCAACCTCGCCAGGCTCGCTGTTCTAGAATCCTAATCCCGACGGCTGGTGGAAGTCGGTTGCTCGCTAGAATTCGCGGGAGCTGGGCGAGAATTTCCGATTCGTTCCAGTAAAAGTAAGCCGAGCCGATCTCCCTACGAACTTCACTCAAGACCTTGGGAAAGGCGGAGAGTCCCATGTTCGTGTCTTCATTGAAAAGCAGAGGGGTAACCTGAATGTACTCGCCCTGATACTCGGCGTAAGTGCCAGCCGCACCTTGTAGACTAAAACCTTTCTGTAATCGGTTTTGGCCCAAATCTGACCCTCGCCAAAGGACTTCAACGGGACCGATTATTCTCGCATTATGCCACGCAATCTCGCGCACGTTGCGGCAGCTGTAAATGTCCTCACCATCAGCTTGGAGATCGCTACGAATCCACTCGCAGCCGGAGGTTTCGACTTTTTCGCGGCAGTTTAGACATTTGTTCGGTTTTTCATTGAGCTGAGTCGCCGAGAGTTTTGCTGAGTCTTGAATTAAATAGCCTAAAACAACCGCCGCAAAGAAGACTGAGGACAATAAACAGACCTTTAGGGCCCGTTGGACGAGTGTCATTGACCTCTCCCGATGGTTCGTAACGACGACAAAGAGAAATGTAGGTTACAAATTTTGTGATGAGAATCGTGCTGCATGCCTCTCCATTCGTCTATCGAAAATGAGTACCCTCGCCGCTGTCGAGACATCACTTCAATTTTGTCCTATGAATCGGGAAAAGTATAAAGACAAGTTGGTGTTGTAAAATCGAAGTTCGCTCTACTCCTCAATCACGGGCGAAATCGGCTTCATGACCTTCACATGCGTCGATGAATACGTCGCGGATTTTCTAAGCTTTAGAACTGTAGCTCGGCCAAGCCAGATTCTGCTCCTTGCCGAATCGTGAATCTGATAATCCCGGAAGAGTCCTCAGCGTATGAAATGAGAGATTGGTCCTGACCAATGATCCTATTTGCTGGACTCGTCGTCGGCCGATCCGCGCCGGCGCGGGTAACAGTAATTCCGAATGGGGCTCACCAGAATTCAGAATGTCAAAAAGCCGTGAAGGAAAATCGACAAGCCTCGAGGGCGAGGCGGTGATTTTAAACGTTTTTGGCGGAGTTCTCGGTGAGGCTTTTTCAAAGCGGGTCATGGGCGATTGCAGAATCTGCCGGGTGGACTCGGGCGCATGAATTGCCTTAGGGGTTTGGGGTGAATTTGGGGTATTTCCCTGTCGTTCGAAAACTTCTGAACCCTGGGGGAATTATGACTTTGAAACTGGCTCGTGAGCTTTTTGTGGCAGTGGGCGCATTGGTTGCGGTGACTGGGTCGGCACAGGCGGCGGACTTTGCCACGCTCGTCAATGAAGCGAAGGTTGCCTATGAGGCGCGCGGTTACGATGCCGCCGGTCGTTTGCAGGCGGAGCGCGCGGTGGATCTGTACAAGCAAGCGATGGCTGTGGCCTCGAACGATGCGGAGAAATTCACGTCGATGATCGGGCAGAGCGAAGCTCAGTACTTCGTCGGCAACTCGACAGACGACAATCAAGTTAAGATCGAGCGACACTTGGCGGGACTTGAGATCGCGGACGCCGTCGTGAAGGCTTTCGGCGTGCAGGATGTGACGGCCGTGGCCGAAGCCGACTTGCAGCGCTTGAAGGCTTTGCCGGCCGATCAGCTCGCGCTCTTGGGCGAGGCGCTTTACTACCGTGGCATCAACTTGGGTCAGTGGGGCGCGGCGAATGGCGTGATGGCATCGCTGGGTCGTTGGCCGGAGTTGCGCTCGACCATGGAGTTGATCGTCAACATCAACCTCAAGAACATTCACGAGTACGGCGCGTTCCGCACCTTGGGTCGTGGCTACTTCAAAGTGCCGGGCATGTTCGGTGGATCGAACAAGCGCGCTGAGAAGTACTTGTCGGAAGCCGTGAAGCAGACTCTGGCTGCGGGTCAGATCTTTTCGACGAATGGCTACAACAACATTTACTACGCAGAACTTCTGAAGGACTTGGGTCGCGATCAAGAGGCGAAAGATTTGTTGCAGGCCTTCGTCAACTCACAGGTGCTCGCGGTGAATCCTCCGTCGAAGCAAGAATATGTCCGCGCTCAGGGCGAGGCGGCAGATCTTCTCGCGCAGTGGTGATTGAGTCCGACACGGCATTGTTGCACGGAGGTCTGGGATGAAACATTTGGCTCTGAGTTTGGGAACGGCGCTCTTGGCGGCGCCGCTTGCTTCGGCGGGAAGTCTCAGCGCGCCTTTTACATTCGACTCGGCGGGCATGTTGCCGGCCGGAGTTCGTTCGGTGCGCGTGTTGGGTTACACGACGGAAATTGAGCGCAAGTGGGACGGCCACGGCGGATATCGCGCTTTGGCCTCGGGCTTCAACAAGGCCGTGAACTTTCAAGACTTGATCGAGGCCGAAGCTGAGGCTTCGGATCGCGCGCAACTTAAAGGCTACTTGCAGGCCAAGAGTATCGGCGTCACTCAGGAAGTGGGCGAGGCCGAAGGCCAAGTCAACGCGCGTGCGACCGCGACAGTGCCGGTGCTCGCCTATGGTCTCAGCGAGCGATGGACGCTCGCGGCGATCGTGCCGGTGGTCTACACGCAAGTGAATGTGTCGACCGGCTGGCGATCGAATTCTGATTTTCAAACTTTGCTCGATGGACTTTCGAAAGAAGGTCAGCACGCCAAGAAAATGTCTTTCCAGGAGCGCCTTCACAACGTGGTCGCCACGAAAGTCGCGGGCTACAACTACGCGCCCTTGGCGGATCAGCAAAACCAAGAGATCGGCGATGTTTCTCTTGGCGTGAAACATCTGTTGCACAAAGACGATGATGTCGCGTGGGTGATGGCCGCAAGAGTGGTGGCGCCCACAGGTCGCATTTCAGATCCGAACAAAGTCGTCGATGTCGCGCCCGGCGACGGCCAGTGGGACGTGGGTGTGTCGACGACGGCGGAGTGGAGAATTTCGCCGCGATGGTCGAGCATCGCTTCGGCGGGGTACATGCACCAAATGGCGAGTGAGAAGTCGAAGCGAATTCCATTCCGTCGCAATGAGACTCTGACGCCGGATGTGGACACGCGCGTAACGGAAAAGCTGGGCGACATGCTTAGCTCGTCGGCGGGCGTGAAGTATCAGCCGGTCGATGCGTGGAGCATCGGCTTGCAGTATTCGCTGCAGTACAAGGGTCCAGATGTCTATCGCGGCTCCGCGTACGAGGCCGAACGCTATGAGTGGATGTCGACGGACACAGAACAAGAGCTTCAATCCGCCCAAGCTGGCGTCACCTACTCGACAATTCCTGCGTTTCGCGCGGGTCAATTTCTGATTCCCTTGGAGACCACATTGTCTTTGGCCAGCACGCTGGGTGGCCGAAACACCGGCAAAGTGGATTTGCTGGCTTGGGAATTGGCTCTCTACTTTTGATTCGGAGAATGCAAATGCGACGTTCAGAGAAGTTCAAGGTATGGAGTCAGATGATCGCGACGGCTTTCGTTGCGTTGACGTTGATCTCATGTTCCGCCGGGCAACGAGATGTTGTGAATGTCCCACCCACTTTTAGTGGTGGCGTCAGCGGCTTTGCCCTCGAAGAAGGGACTTTCAAGATCGAGTCGGCGACGATGTTCTTGTGGCCTGCGGTGGGCGAAGATGAGCTCGCATCGGTGATCGCATTGGTGCATCGCAATTCGGCGATCGTCGATCACTTGACGATGGCGATCGCGAAATTGGGAAAAGACAAAGAGGCTCTGGAGACCCAGTTCGCGACGGAAGAGTGTGTGAAGAAGCACGCCGTGCTCGCCGCCGATGAGGATCCGGAATTTGTGGAGTGGGTCGCGGAGTGGAAGGCCGACGCGCCGGAGTCTTGCAAACAAAACCAAGATCAGCGGCGCCAAATTGTTCGCGAGGTCGACCGTCTTGCCAGCCAAGAGCAACCGAAGTTGATCGGCGCCATCTATAAAGCGATCGATCCGGGTTATCCGCAGCGCGTGGAGAACCTGTTGTCGATGACGCCTAAAGATTCGATGTTGTTGATCTCAAGTGAGCGCGCCAGCGAGGTTTTGCTGAAGGACTTCCGTCGCAAAGGCAACGCGCAGTCGTCGATGCCGGGCGCATCATCGGCGACACATGGCCAAGTTCGGCAAGTGATCTGGAGACCGGAGTTGCGCGTATTGCGTTTCAGTGTGCCGGAGTTGGATGAACAGAATCGCGCGACGGGATCGATCTGGAACATCACACTGGAGCGTCAGGCGGACTTTTTGGGACGCGCTCGTTTCGCTGGTGAAATTCGCATCCTCAGCGCCGAAGGCCGAGTTCTCCGTACAGGACAAATGAAGCTTGAGGGGCGACTCAGCCGACGTTGAGTTCGTTCCGAGCACACCGACTGCGATCGGCCTCGGGCCTATTGTTTGAAGAAGTAAATCTCGCCGTAGTTGCGGCCAACTTCTTCCGTATCCATGCCGTAGCCAACGAGATAGCGATCTTCGATGGTTTGCCCAACGTAGTCGGGCTGGAGCGGTAGTTCACGGCGCGCGGGCTTATCGAGCAGTGTGAGGATTCGAAGGCTCGCGGGCGATGAAGCCAGCAAACGAGTCTTCAAAAACGACAGAGTTCGTCCGGTGTCGATGATCTCTTCGACGATCACCACATGCTTGCCGGCGATGTTCATTGAAATGTCCTTGAGAATTCGGATCGTGCCACCGCGCTCGATGGCGCTGACTTGCACGAAGTCGACTTGCACAGGCATGTCGAGTTGCCGCATCAGGTCCGACATGAAAATGCATGAGCCCTTCAGCGGGCAAATCAGGATCAGATCTTTACCGCGATAGTCTTGCATCAGCTGCTGCGCGAGTTTTGATGTGAGCGCGGCGATTTCAGGTGCGGTGAGAAAGGGCGTCATGGCGTCGCGCATTTGGCCTCGGCCACGGTTGGCTGAGGGTCGGCCTGAGCTTTGGCCTGGAGTTTGGGCGCGTGTGGTTTCCGTCGTCGACTTTGTGGATTTTGACTTGGGGCTCGGTTTGGCCATGCGGCGGGCTCCTGAACTTAGAGTTCGCTGAGACTTTCTTCGGCTTCGCGCGCTCGACGGATGCAATCGCGCGCGCCGGGATGATCCGGATCACGTAGGAGAATAGTCTCCCACTGGTCGATGGCGTCGGCGACTCTTTTTGCCTTGAAGAGCATCAAACCGAACTTCAATCGAGCCTCGTGATGTTGCGAGTTCTCCTGGACGATTTGCCGGATCTCTCGGAAAGCCGTGCCGATCTCGCCCTTTCGTTCGAGGGCTTCGACGCGTTTCAGACGAAAGTCGACACGCTTGGGAAAGATCTCGAGAGCGAGCTTGAGCTGCTCAATCGCATCGTCCCACTTGTTGTGGGTCAGATAGAGATCGGCAAGCTCTTCGTGTTTGGCTGCGAGGCGCTCTTTGAGCACGTGATCTTCGTCGAAATTCTTTTTGGCGAGGGCGGCCTCGGCATCGAGGAAGACTTGGCGGCCTTCTTCATAGCGGCCGATGTCGTTGAGCAAAATCGAAAGTCCGAGGCTTGCGTCGGTGTAGGTCGGATCGATCTCGAGGGCGCGGCGGAAGGTCTTGATCGCGCGTGAAAACTTGCCCCGGTCATAGGAAATCACCGCCAACATGTGCCACATCTCGGCGTGTTCGACTTTGGGGGTCTCGTCTTGCGGCAGAGCGAGCAGCTGCTGGAGAATGCTCTCGCAACGATCCATGCGGCCTTCTCGGAAGTAAGTGCGTGCGGTTTCGAGCAAATCGAGTCGTGTTCTTTCGTCCATGGGCCTTCCTGTGATCAAGGCTCGGAGCCGAATTCAGCGCGGGCTCGGCCGGCTTCATCACTGCTCGGGTGTTGGGCGTAAAGGGCGCGAAGAAATCTCTGCTTTTTTTCCATTTCGCCCGCGTGATGTGCGCTTTGTGCGGCACCCAAGAGCGCCAGTGCGCCTTGTTCGTAGCGCGGGTAATTGCGCAGCAGGCCCTCATAGCGGCCTAGGGCGGAATCGTACTGCTTCTTCTTGAAATAAAACTGCGCGATGTAGAGCTCTTTGTCGCCGAGCATTTTGATCGCGGCGAGTTTCTTCTCTTGCGCTTCCTTGACGAACTCAGACTTCGGAAACGACGCCGTCAATTCGTCGAAATACAAAATGGCTTTGTCGGCGAGGCTCAGGTCGCGATCAATCGTCGGCGGAAGTTGGTTGAAGTAAGAGAGCCCCAAGCGAAACGTGACGTAGTCGATGCGCGAATGCTTAGGGTGAAGCTCTTTGAAGGTTTGGTAGGCGTGCTGAGCCTCAATGTAGGATTCGCGCTTGAATTGCACGTCGGCCACGCGAAGTTCGGCTTCCGTGGCGAACCGAGAGTAGGGGTGCTTGTTCTTCACTTCAGAGAACTTCATGACGGCGTCTTCGTAACGCTCGTCCTTCTCGTACTCTTCCGCGAGCTTGAACAGACCTTCCGGCGTGTTGGTGTCGAACTTCTCATTGCTGGAGCAGGCGCTCAAAATCAGCAGGCAAAAACTGAGGCCAAAGGCGAGGGCGCGAGCCGAGCGAAGCGCATCGTTTGCGATGATTGTGGAGAATGTGCTCGTCGCCGTGGACGCAGCCCTCAAGCTCTTGAGTTCGCGCGAGAATTTCATAACTCGCAGTCTTCGATGCAGCTCTGGGAAAGTCAATCCCGCTGCGCCGCGCGCGCCGCTTAAGGCTGAGTTGGTGCGAGCAGTTTTTGTGCGGGATCTCCGGCTAAGAAAATCGTGGCAGCGGGCACCCAGCCGCCGCGGCCGCCTGGAAGTGCTACGCGTCGCCATTCGCCTTTGGACTCGAGCACCTGCACGCGAGTGGCGGGGTTGAGTTTGAGTAATTCGGGCGCTGTCGGTTCGGGCGCCGCGCGCAGCTCAATTTCCGCAATCAGCACGGCGCGCGTGACTTGACGATCCACCCAGGCGCCGAAGCTCAGCGCGCACATCACCAAGCCCAGGCTCAGAATCAAGGCGGCGGCCCAAGGCCAAGGCGGCGCGGGGCTTTCGCTTTCGCGAGCTTGGCGTCGTCGCGCGATAAAGGTCATGATGAGGCCGGCTCCAATTGTGACGAGGAGAATCGCGACGAATGTGGCGGCACCGAGCGGTAGGCTTACGAAGACTTGATCGTGAAGTGTCTCACCGAGATCGAAAGTGCTTTGTTGGGCTCGACTTCGCTGTTGAATCTGTTCGCGGACCCACGTCCAGGCCTCGAGAATTTGCGGGTGGCGAGGATGCCAACTGAGGCCGGCTTGCCATATGGCGTAGGGTTTTGCGAGCTGCAAGAGTCCGACGTCTTTCTGAAGCGGATCAAAACTCAATCCGAGGTTGAGGAGTGCGCCAGGATGTCGAGGCTCCTCGTTGAGGACGCTGGCAAACGCTTGCTGGGCTTCGCTATAACGCCGAGCCTTGAGCGCGGTGACTCCCGCGGCGAAGATCTCGGAAGTCGAAAGCAGCGCGACCGAAGTTGAGGCTGGTGCTTGGGGTGTGGCGGAAGTTTCTGGCGACTGTTGGGCGAAGCCGGTGTCGACGAAAAGGCACAGCGTGAGAATTAAAATCATCGCGGCGACGATGCGGTGTGGCCTCAAGCGAAATTTCCGGCGCGATGTCGAGCTGGCCTGCATAGAGTCAGCATAATGAAGAAATACACGAAGGCCAATGTCTTCCTCGGGCGGGGCCAATGGGCTGAACGGACCCAGCCCTCGCGTCTTGTCATGCTCGACGATGGAGTGAGCGGTTGGGGTGCGGGGCCACTTCTTTCGAGATCACTTGAGGGGATCAATTGGCGAGGATCATGGGGCGGGGATCAATTGTTCGAATCAACTGGCCGAAAACAAGACTGGCCATCAGTTGAAGCGATCAACGAAGGGGAGTAAGCTGTTTCGATCAGCTCGCCGGGTTTTTCGGCTCGGGTGCTCAAGCGCTTGGACGCTAGGCGGAGGCCATGTGAAATCAGAATTTGTCCGCGAACTTGCGGGACACCGAATCCTCTCCTCAACAAAAATTCAAAAACTCGTCGACGACTTAGTTGCCGCTGTTGCGGAAGAAGAGCGCGCCTTGGGTCAGGTGCGTGAACCTTTGGCCAGCGCGTTGGATCATGGCAAGCAAGTCTTTGACGAAGCCGGACGATCGCGAGGTCGACCGCTCAACTATCAGTTCATCGGCACGGGCGCGGGCTTCGGCCCCTACGTGGAAGTCGAGGACGGCTCGGTGAAGATGGATTTGATCAACGGCATCGGTGTGCACATCTTCGGTCACGCGCATCCGCGTTTGCGGGCGGCCGCGATTCGCGGCGCACTTTCAGATGTGGTGATGCAGGGGAATCTTGAGCCCAATCACGAGTACGTGAAGCTCTCCAAGATGCTCGTCGACTTAGCTGGGCGTCGAAGTCGACTGAAGTACTGTTGGTTTTCGACCTGCGGAACAATGGCGAACGAAAATGCGCTCAAGATGGCACGCCAAAAACATTCGCCAGCGAAACACGTGATCGCCATGAAGAATGCGTTCGCAGGCCGCAGCACCATGATGGCCGAGGTCACGGACAATCCCGCGTACAAGGAGGGATTGCCGAGTTACGGCGAAGTGCATCGCATCTCGTGGTACGATGCGCGCGACCCGCGTTCCGCAGAGAACTCATTGCGTGAATTCAAGGAATTGGCGGCGAAGTTTCCGCAAGGAATTGCGACGTTTGTTTTTGAGCCCATGTTGGGAGAGGGCGGCTACCGAGTTGCGCCGCGCGAGTTCTTCTTGCCGATTTTGAACTTCTGTCGTGAGCAGAAGATCGCCGTCTGGGCCGACGAAGTGCAGACCTTCATGCGCACAGGTGAGCTGTTCGCTTTTGAGACTCTGGGACTTGGTGAGTACATTGACCTCTGCACCGTCGCGAAGACTTTGCAGACGGGCGCGACGCTCTACACGGAAGAGTACAATCCAAAACCTGGCCTGGTGGCCGGGACGTTCTCAGGTTCCAGCGCGTCGCTGGCGGCGGGCATGGAGTCCTTGGAGATGATCACGCAAGGCGGATTTCTGGGCGCTGAAGGGCGCATCGCGAAGATCCATCAGGGCTTCGTCGGTATGTTGAATCGACTCAACGAAACCACCTGCAAAGGTCAGCTTCAAGAAGCCGGCGGCATGGGTTTGATGATTGCGGTCACGCCTTTGGATGGCAGCAAGGATAAAGTGAACAAGCTCCTTCAGGTGCTTTACAAGAACGGCTTGATCGCATTCTCATGCGGACGCGACCCTTATCGGCTTCGCTTCCTTGTGCCGGCCGTGATGTCGGAAAAAGACATCGAAGTTGCCGGCAGCATCATTGAAAAATCGATGCACGAGATGATGAACGCCAACTCCTAATCTGAAGCGGGAAGGCGCGCGGCATGGATTTTCTCGAGGCGAGTCGAAGATTTATCGGCATCGATTCTTCGCCTGCGGCGGGCACCGTCGCGATCGCCTCGGAAGCGGCGCAATTGGCGCGAAGCCTGGGCCTACGCGCTGAACTTTATGAAGATCGATGGGCTGGTGTCGATCAGGCGAATGTTTTGGTGCGACCGAACATTGAAACTAGCGTGGGTGAAGAGCTGCTGCTCCTCACGCATCTCGACACTCCCGATCCAGGGGCCTATGGATTGTGGCGGAAGACCGGTGCCAATCCATTCAATGCCAGCATCTATCCCAGTCCGGATGGAGACGAAATTCACGGACTGGGAACGGCTGATGTGAAGCTCGACTTTCTTTGCAAGTTGCGCGCATTGGATCGCGTGATTCGCGAAGGCGGGCGCTGGCGCCGCCGCCCCGTACTCGTGGGCTCTTACGGCGAAGAAATGGGAATGCCGGGCGCGGTGAAGCTGGTGCGAAAGAAGTTGGTGAATGCGCGACAGGCGGTGGTGGGTGAGCCCACGCAGATGCAGCTGATCGTCGCGGGGAAGGGATTTGCGTCCGTCGAGATCGAGTTGCCATTCAGCGAAGATGAAATGCGCTTTCGCGCTGAGCATGATTTGCATGAAAGCTCCTCCACGCAAAGCCGCATGTTCGCCGGTCGAGCGGCGCACTCGTCATCACCCGGCCAAGGTGAGAGTGCGATCGAAAAAATGTTCGCGGCCCTTGAGATGTTGCCAGAAGGCGTGGCCATCATGAGCATTGAAGGCGGTGTGAACTTCAACACTGTACCAGCTCACGCCGTGATCGAAATTGATGTCGCCGGTGGGCTTCGAGACTCGATGACCTCAAAGCTTGTCGATCTACGGCGGGCGATTCGTCGCGTGGAGTCTCGCTTCGCACAGTTTCCCGATGCGCAATTTGATCCAGCGGAACCGACGATGAACATCGGTTTGATTCGCACGCTGGAAGATCACGTCAAAGTGCAGGGCTGCGTTCGACTGCCCCCCACAGTTTCGGAGACGGAGTATGAGTCTTGGATGAAACTTCTTCGCGACGCTTGTGCGCAGCGAGGCGGCGTCTTCCGAATCGGGGACTACAAGCGCCCCTTTAGGACGTCGACAGATTCAGAGATTGTGAAACTTGCGGGAGCGATTTTGAGCGACATGGGATATGACGCCACGCCAAAGGCGCAGGCCGTCGCCAATGAGGCCAATGTTCTATCGCGCTTTGGAATGGATTGTATCGTGTGGGGGGCAGGGCAGGGCGTCGGCAATTCCCACACTCCGAACGAGTATGTGAAACTGCATGCTCTCGAGGCAGCTTCTGAGTTTTACGCACAAGTTATTCGCCGATCCTGTCTCGAGTAAATCAAAGCCTCGGCCGAGCAGCGTTTGTATGGAAATCGTCCACAAGGAATCGGCGGCAGGCGGGGCCAACATCGGACGGAACTTCATCGTCTGAACTGTGATCGCAAAGGACTGCACATGAATAAAATCAATCGACAATTGTCGGGCGCCGAGTTGAGCGCCGTCGGCTCAAAATTCGTGGTGCGTAACGCACAGCTCTCGGATCTCAAAGATCTTCACGATTTGGCGAGTCAGTTTTCGCTTTTGAATCTTCCCGCCGACAAGAAAGTTTTGACCGAAAAGATCGAGCGCAGTGTGGCCTCGTTCGCAGGTGAACTCGCAAAAAAAGAAGCTGAGTATTTATTTGTGTTGGAGGATTTGGAGACTGAGTCCGTCGTCGGCAGCTCCTTGATTCTCGCCAAGCATGGCACTGAAGATGTGCCTCACTACTATTTCAAAATCGTGAAGCGCAACCGCTTTAGCGATGACTTGGGCATCGGCTTCATCCATCAAGTTCTGCAGCTCAAAGAGGATGTGGACGGCCCAACGGAAATCGGTGGCCTGTTGATCGATCGTTCCTACCGTCGACGACCCGAAAAATTGGGAAAGCAGATTTCACTTTCGCGCTTCGTGTATATGGGAATGTTTCCGCAAGAGTTCGAATCGCGCGTGCTTTGTGAGCTGACGCCGCCACTTGGTGAAGGTGGGCGCAGTGAGTTCTGGGAGGCGCTGGGACGTCGCTTTACGGGGCTTCCTTACCAAGAGGCGGATTTGATTTCCCAGCGAAACAAGGAATTCATTTCGAGTCTCTTTCCCGAAGAAGATATTTATCTGGCTTTGTTGGATTCACGCGCTCGCTTGGTTCTGGGTCGCGTGGGACAAGAAACTCGACCGGCACAACATTTGTTAGAGTCGATTGGCTTCAGCTACTTGCAGGAAGTCGATCCGTTTGACGGGGGCCCGCACTACGGATGTGCGCTCAATGATGTTTCAATTGTGAAGTCGGGTCGCTGGCTCGGTGTCGCGGCGCCAAGCGAGCGCCCGCAGTTTGATCGACAAGCTTTGGTCGGCATCAAGCGAGACGGAGAGTATCGCGCGACCTTGACGGCCGCTCGCCGAGGCGAGACCGAATTGGAATTGCCGCAAGGTACGCGCCGGGCGCTTCAATTGGACACAGGCGAGAAAATCTTTAGTTCAGAAGTTTGAGGGGGCCAGATGTTGTCGCGAATCGAGCATGCCGGAGATTACATTGACGGTCGTTGGATCAAGCCGGATCGCGCCGATGGCGAGTTCGCCGACGTCTCGCCTGCGGATCTGAAAGACCAGATCATGACCGTTGAGTATCGCTATGACCACATTCAGCGAGCGACGGCGGCGGCCCGCAAGGCGTTTGTGACTTGGTCGCGACTGAGCATGGATGAGAGAGTCGCGTATTTGCGAAAACTCAAAGAAGTTTACGTCGCCCACGCCGATGCGATGGCGGAGTTGATCGCTCGCGATACGGGTAAGCCGCTCTGGGACTCGACAACTGAGGCGAAGGCCTTGGCGAGCAAGATCGACATCACCTTGGATCATTCGATGCGCCTGATTCGTGAAGAGAGATTCGCGAATGCATTGCCGGGTGTTGAAGGTGTGATTCGCCATCGACCGCGAGGCGTGATGGCCGTGTTGGGGCCATTTAATTTCCCCGCGCATCTTCCGAATGGACATATCATCCCGGCTCTGATGACCGGCAACACCGTCGTGTTCAAACCTTCGGAAGTCACTCCGGCCGTTGGACAGTTTTTGGCGCAGCTGATCGACAAAGCCGGCTTGCCTCCAGGTGTTTTCAATTTGGTTCAAGGCGAAGGCGAAACGGGCCGACGTTTGGTGGCTGATGAGCTGGTCGACGGTGTGCTGTTCACGGGTTCGTACGAAACAGGACTTAAGATCAAGCAAAAGACTCTCGAGCAGTACTGGAAAATTCTCGCGCTCGAAATGGGCGGCAAGAACGCCACGATTGTGTGGAACGATGGCGACCTGAATAAGGCCGTTCACGACACAGTGGTCGGTGCCTTCATGTCGACGGGTCAACGCTGTTCAGGAACAAGCCGAGTGATTTTGCATGATGAAATCGCGGATCAGTTCATTGAAAGGTTCTACGAAACTGCGAAGAAGCTCACGATCGGACACTGGAAGGCGAACCCCTTCATGGGCCCTCTTATCAATGCGGGCGCTGTTGAAAAGTATCTGCGCTTTCAGGAGATTGCATCGCGAGAGGGAGCTGAGCGCTTGATGCGCGGTAAGGCGTTGGATCTTGATCATCAAGGCTACTATGTGACGCCGTCGATTTGCTTGGTTCCTGAGTTTCGCGAAGATTCGGTGTATCAGAAGACGGAAATTTTCGGTCCCAACGTATCCATCTACCGCACGCGGGATTTGGAACATGCCTTGAAGATCAATCGAAGCACCGGTTACGGCTTGGTCACCGCGATCTTTTCAAAGTCGAAGCAGGTTTATGAGGATGTGTTGTTGGGCGCACGCACGGGACTTGTGAACTGGAACCGCACCACCAACGGCGCAAGCTCTCGTCTGCCCTTTGGCGGCTTTGGAAAGTCGGGCAATGATCGTCCGTCCGCGGATTTCGCCGTGCTCTATTGCACGATGCCTGTTGCAAGTCTCGAGGATCCAACACCTTTGGATCTGAAATCTTCACCTCCGGGGTTGAACTTCCAGCCAATCAATTGAAGGCTAGTGAGGTGCTGCACCCAAGGTGCGGACCAGTTGTATGCAGGGGAGCTTAGGACGGCGTGAAAAAAGCTTTGATGATTGTGGGCGCCATGGTCTTGCTGGGTTTGGGATTCGGCGGCGCCGTGCTTTGGCAAGCGTGGCAGTTTGCTTCTCGTCCTGCGGGCTCGGACTCCAGCATTCAGGTGTTTGAAGTTCGCCCTGGCCAGAGTTTGCGGACAGTTGCGGCCAATCTCGAGGCCAAAGGCCTCATCACAAGTGAAAGAAATTTTCGTGCGCTCGCTCGCGTTCGTAATCTGAGCGGATCGATTCGCGCTGGTGAGTATGCTCTTCGCCAAGATCTGCGACCGAGTGAGATTCTGGATGTGCTCGCAAGTGGGCGAAGCATCGAATACATCGTCCGTGTCTCCGAGGGGTTGAACCTTTTCGAGATCGCTTCGATCGTCGAACGTGCGGGATTGGGATCAGCTCAAGATTTTCTGAAACTCGTCAGAGATCGATCTAAAGTTAAGGAGCTCCTCGGTGAGCCACTTGAGAGTTTCGAAGGCTATCTTTTTCCCGAAACCTACTTTGTGACTCGAGCTGCGGGGCAATGGGGTCTTGTTCGTCAAATGGTGGCGAAGTTCAAAGAACAATTTGCGCGCGTCGAGGGCGCAGATGAATTGGGTTTGAATCGCCACCAGCTAGTGACCCTCGCGAGTATTGTTGAGAAAGAAACGGGTGCGCCGGAGGAAAGACCGGTGATCAGTTCGGTGTTTCACAATCGCTTGCGAATTAAGATGCGTCTGCAGACTGATCCAACGGTGATCTACGGGATGTGGCGTGAGACAGGAGTTTGGAACGGTAAGATCTCACGTGCGGATTTGCAGCGCCCGACGGCTTATAACACTTATGTGATTCCCGCGTTACCACCTGGTCCCATCGCCAACCCGGGATATCACGCCTTGCAAGCTGCGGCTCGCCCTGCGCAGTCGGAGTTTCTTTTCTTCGTATCAAGAAACGACGGCACACATGTGTTTTCGCGAAACTATGCTCAGCACAATGCTGCGGTCGCTGAGTATCAACTCAACGCGAGGGCGCGCGAGGGTAAATCTTGGCGCGATTTGCAAAAGCGCGATGCTGCACCTTCCAGCGTGAAAGAGGCCCAATCAAAGCCGCCATCCAATCCGCAGAAGCGGCCTGGAGCGCGGCCGACTCCCGCGAAAAAACCAACACCCAAGAAAAAACCTGCGGCCGGTTCACAGACGAAGTCTCAGCCGTCGGTCCGCCGATAACGAGCTAATAGGGAGATTCAACATGCGAACTCAGCAAGGCCTTTTATCTTTGAGTCTAGCCACGTTTGTCGTCATCACGATGTCGGCTTGCGTTTCGATTGAAAGCGCGGACTCGGCCGGATCGGCAAAGTCATCGACCGCGAAAAAGGGCGGCGTTTCTTCCAAGGAGAAATTATCGCGACCCAATTGGGTCAATGAATCGGACGTCATCGCCGCTCGCTACACGCACTCTTGGTCCGAACTCTATCCGGAGATGGGTTCAGGAATGGGCTATCGCGAATATGACAAGCTCGCAACGGCGGTGCGCCCTGAGCTGGATGAGTTGAGTCAGAAGAAAAACTTAGAGTGGAAGAGTTGGCTGGCGACGGAAATTGCTCGGACTTCCGATCAGGAATTGCGCACGGATTTAGAGGTGCTGCTAGAGAAGGTCGAGCTTTCCATTGGCAGTCGCAAACTGGAAGACGAACTTGGCGTGATTCCTTTTGAGCCGCTCACCAAGTCCGTCTTCTATTCGCTCTTGGGTCTTGTGAATGATCAGAATTCGGCCGATCGCAAGGCCGCGGCTGTAGACCGATTTCACAAGTATGTGTTCGGAGTTGAAATGGGTGGGGGTGTTCGCTCCAAGCCGCGATCACAGGCACTCATGCAGCTGACCGAAACGAAGATCAAAGAATATTCTTCGGCAAAGGGTCCGTCGAGAGGACGCACGCTTTGGCCCAATCGACGCGAAGTCGAGCAGTACCTGAAGGATTCGCAAGGCTTGTTGATTGGCGTCGGGGATTTGCTCAAGAAATCCGGTCGTCAGGATTGGGAGAACGACTTCAAGGCGTTTTCTGATCAAGTTCATGTTTACGACGCTTGGGTGAAGAAGGAGATCTTGCCGAAGTCTCGTCGTGATGATCGCGTGCCGATGAAGCTTTATGAATATTCGTTGAAGGCGCGAGGCATGGATATTTCGGCAAAGGATCTCGCGGCGCGCGCGCGAGTGGAGTGGAAAAAGAATCTGCAAGAGTACAGGCGCCTGGCTTCGGTCGTGGCGGAAAAGCATAAGCTCAAAGACAAATCTCCGGCTGCCGTCATTCTGCATTTGAAGCGTGAGATCGAGTCCGATCCGCAAAAGGTCTTGGCGGCCTATCATCGCGCGGATCAAGAGCTGTCGGAGGCCATTCGTCAGCGCGACTTGATGACACTGCCTTCGGCGCCGTTGCGGATTCGGCTGGCGAGTAAGGCGGAGAGCCTTGCTCAACCTGTTCCGCATTTGAACTCGCCCTCATTTGTGGGAAACACCGGCGAGCGTCCTGAGTTCGTGGTTCCTGTGGCCGATCCCAGCGCATTGGCGTTTGACGACTTTGCGTTCGCGGCGGCTGCAAAGTCGCTCACGGCGCATGAAGGTCGCCCTGGGCATGATTTGCAGTTCAGTTCGATGCTCGATCGTGGAGTTTCCATGATCCGCGCGAACTACGCTTTCAACAATGTGAACGTCGAGGGTTGGGGTCTTTACGCTGAATGGTTGATGATGCCGTCGATGAGTGACGAGGAGAAGCTTGGGTCGATGATGATGCGTATGATGCGCAATGCGCGCATGTTCCTTGATCCCGAGCTTCACCTCGGCAAGCTCACGCCGGATCAAGCTAAGCGAATCATCGTTCGCGATGTCGGTATGACGGGCGTGTGGGCGGATTTGGAGTTGCGGCGGTATTTGTTTGAAATGCCGGGCCAAGCGCCGAGTTATTACTTTGGCTTGATGGAGTTGCTCAAGATTCGCGATGAAGTGATGAAGCGAATGGGAGACAAGTTTCAGGAGCGATGTTTTCACGACGCCATCCTCGACGCCGGACTCTTGCCGCTGGGTACTTTGCGAAAGCGTATGGAAAGCTTGCAGTGTCCACTGGCAGTCCGGGACGTGAAGCCTGACAAGTCGATGCCGCCTCGTCAGGAGTAGGCGTTCAGTCGAAGTTATGCGATCAAGACCTCAGCGAACGACTTTGCGGAATTCGTTGAGGCCCTGCTGATACTCGAAGGCATCGAGACGGCCCACGAGGTTTCGGTCAAAAGAGGGCGACAGGATTTCAGGTCGGCCGTCGCCGTTGAGATCTTGAATGGCGAGATTGGAAGCCTGGCCGTTGAAATTGAAGTACGCGTCTCGTGCGTCTGGAATTTCAATTCTCTCGACAAGTCGAGGAGCGCCGGAAGCGAGGGTTTGAAAGATTTCAAGATAGATATTGTCGCGTGTTTTCACCTTCGCGACGGTGAACTGCGAGCCATCACCCAGAAGATCGGCCTGCGCGGTGGAGACGATCTTGCGATAGTCTTGAACGAGGTAGCCACGAGCACTTTGGCGGAGCTCGGGTTGCAAAACTGTGATCATCGCGATCAGCGCCATGCCGCCCATGACAAATCGAGCGAGAGATAACCAAGCCTCTGGTCGAACTTCGAATTTGCTCTGCAGTTTCAGTTGGCGTTTCATGTTCGCTCCCTGATTCGATTGCGGTGATCGGCCTCGGTCTCTGTGAGCCTTGGACTTCCAGGGAAGTACTCAAGACACAACACACATACATTCAAGCGCAGTGCCAATTTGCGTCTCGAAATGAGAGTGGCGGGATTTAAATATGTCTGTGGTTTCAATGGTTTGGGCGATCGATCTGGCGTCGATTTTTTGGACAGTTGTCGTTGGCCTGTCGACCCAGGTTGAGAAGTTGAGTTAAGTGCCCGAAAACTTGATGATCTTTGTAAAGTTCTAGGGCGACCCGTATTTGACGGGCTCTCAAAAGTTAGTCAGCGATGAGGTTCAAGATGACAGCGGATCAGGCGGCACAAACCGAGAAGAGATTTGCGGAATTCAATCCGGACTTTCGCAAAGAGTTCTACCGATTGTTAGAAGCGCGCCGGTCGATTCGAAAGTTCAAACCAGATCCTGTCCCACCTGAAGTGCTCCAGCGTTTGCTGAATGCAGCGATGCAAGCGCCGAGTGGAAAGAATCGTCAGAACTGGAGATTCTTTGTATTGCAGGGAGAAGCCCGAGATCAGTACGTGCGGCTTTCACAGAAGAGTTGGCTCGGGATCAAGGACATTTTAGAGAAGCGACTCAAGCCTTCGCTGTATCAGTTCACAGAGCGATTCTTTTTCACTCTGGGTGAGGCTCCCGTGGTCATTCTCTGCTATTCCATGAACGATAAAGAGGAGCGCTATCACACATCCATCGGCTCTGTGTATATGGCCGTGGAGAACTTGAACTTGGCTTGCGTCGCCGAAGGCTTGGGCTGTTGCACCATGGGTGCACCGCTTGAGATCCGAGAAGATGTCGACAAGTTTCTCAAAGTGGATCAACGACCAGAGTACCAAGCGGGCGAGATGGAGTTGCTGTGCGGTATTGTGCTGGGTTGGCCGGATCATGATCCGCCGAAAGCGCCACGCCAAAGTGACGGGCGCGTTGAATGGATCACTTCGATCGAAAATTAGACCGGATGCGGATGAGCACTTCAAAAAGGATCGGCGAACTCGGTGAGGGGCTTGCCGAGTTCGCCGTGTGGTTTAGCCGTTGATCAAGTCGATCAACAGGTCGGGGTCATAAACAGGATCAAGAATGATGTCGGGATCTGGCATCGGTGTTGGCGCAGGTGTAGGAGCCGGTGTCGGTGCGGGAGTAGGTTCTGGCATAGGTGTCGGCATCGGTGTCGGTGCGGGAGTGGGCTCTGGCATAGGCGTCGGCATCGGTGTCGGTGCAGGAGTGGGCTCCGGCATCGGCGTTGGTGCGGGTGTTGGTGCGGGAGTGGGCTCCGGCATCGGCGTTGGCGCCGGTGTTGGTGCGGGAGTGGGCTCCGGCATAGGTGTTGCCGCCGGTGTCGGTGCGGGAGTGGGTTCCGGCATAGGTGTTGCCGCCGGTGTCGGTGCGGGTGTCGGCGCGGGCGTCGGTGCCGGAGTTGGATTCACATCGGGATCTGGAGTTGGCGGAACTGGTACCAATCCGCAATTTGGTCCCTCACCCGAGCGATGGCAACGCAGGCAGCGCGTGTGAATCACCGGCTTAAGCAAGCAGCCGCCGTGACCTTGAAACACAATACTCTTCTTCAGATCGAAATCGACTGCGACACTATAATCGTGATTCTGATCGAGGCTCACACCTCCACCTTGAAACACAATCTTCAAGCCGCTTTGTTGCTGACTTGGCGTCTGCAGGACGCACTTACGACCATCGGCGTATCGCAACTCATTACCTGAAGGCGCGAGCAGCATTCGAATCTGATGCACACGCACTCCGCGTGGAAGACTCAAATTCGAAATGGGCAGTACAAGACCTTGAGTCTTCAGTGCCATGAGGTCGACGGGTCCGATATTCTCGCGAACGATCAAGCGTCCGACCCGCGAGCTTCCGCCCGCGATCATCTCCACTCTTTGAACATTCACCCAGACATGGCGAACGTTGGCGATCGGCGAGACAGGTCGCCCCTTGCTTTGCATTGTGCTGACTTCGTCATCGACGGCACCGAGTTCGATGGAGAGCTTGGGGGCATGTTGACTGGATGCCGAATTCTCACCATGCAGACCGAAGGCCTCGTCGACCGCCTGTGGCGTGTTCGAAGCTCCTTGGCAGCCCAGGAGCAGTGCGAGCCCGAGGACACCGACGATCCTTGTGGTGATTCGAATAGTGGGTTGCATGATTTCGACCTCCTGCATGCTTCCCATGTTGAGGCCTGTTTGAAAAAACTCACAATAATTCTAGGGCCTTGCCTCGTTTCGAACGTCTCGAAGAGGGAAGCAAATCAAAGTGTCAAACTCGCATTCAAGGGCCGAGAAAAACTTCGACAGTTTTCGTGAGATTCGACTTTGTAGGGAGAGAACTCAAATTCGCGCGATCAAACTCAGATTGCGACCCGCAGTTGCGCCATCGCGACGATAAGACGCGAGTGATGCCGTAGTTTTGGTGTCGTCCATGACTTCGTCGACGATCTGGACGCCGTGACTTGCCAGTTGAGCGCGAACAATCTCCGTAAGGTTCACATGGACCTTCTTTGGGTCTTGTAAGTGGGGGTCTTGTAAGTGGGGGTCTTGTAAGTGGTCCGTGCAGAGTGCTTCGAAGCGAGCTGTCGAATTTGCACGCTGGTAGGCTTGTTTCAAGAGTTCGGCGACATCGTCGCCGACCTCAAAACTTGTCCATTGAATATGTGGACCAATCCACGCACGAAGTTGAGCCTTGTCAGTAAGTCGAAGCATTTGCCGAATAGTGTTGGTCACGATGTCGGTGGCAACGCCACGCCAGCCGGCATGAACCGCGGCGACGAGGCCTCGCTCGCTGGACAACATCAGTGGCACGCAGTCCGCAGTCTTGATGAGCAGGGCGAGGTTCTGGGTCGCGGTGAAGTGAGCATCGCCTCGGCGCTCGATTTCAGGATCCGCGAGCAGAACAGTTGGCGAATGCACTTGTTCCAAGCTGGCCCACTTCAAATCAGGAAACAAGGATTGGAGTTTCGCACGATCCGTCTGGCGTTTGCCAAAGTAGACCAATAAATTGTCTTCGCGATGTAACCAACCATCATTCGTCTGAATCATCGTGGTCCTCCTCTATGGGTGCGCGGAGGTTCTGAAGCTTGGGCCAATTGTAATCAGAGAGCTTGGCGGCAAGCGAGTGTGAGTCGAGAGTCGGGTCATCTTGACTCGTCCAACGATCGATCATGTGTTGCGAATCAAACATTGGCCACTGCAAGTGCTCAATCAGAGGCCGGAGATCCGCAGGCCACGGAGAGCGAAATCTCAAAAACAAAGCGTCATTCACGTGAGGATGTCGGAAGCCCAATTCAAAAGCGTGAAGCGCGAAGCGAGGAAGCTCACCGATTTGTTGGCGTAGCTTGACCGACTTTAAGCTCTTCAGTCGTCGATCTGCGCCATACAAAGTGTCGCCGATGATCGGATGTCCCGCCTCGGTGACATGGACGCGAATTTGATGCGTGCGACCTGTCTCGAGTTTGAGTTCAAGAAGTGAAAGTCCAGCGGGATGTGTCGCCAGCACGCGGTAGTGTGTGATGGCGAGTTTACCATTTGAAGGATCGGATACTGAGCGGCGCCGATCTTCGGGGTGTCGCTTGAGATGTGAAGTCCATGTTCCCGTGGCCGCTTTGGGTGTGCCAAAGACGACGGCTCGATAAATTCGATGTGTGAGTCGACGTTGAAACTGCAAGGATAGAAATCTCTGCGCATGTTCGTTTCGCGCAATGACGATGAGGCCCGAAGTGTCTTTGTCGAGTCGGTGCACAAGGCCGGGGCGAAGCTCATGAAAGCCTTGAGAGAGGCCAATGGGTCGATCTGCAAGTGCGTAAAGAAGTGCGTTCACGAGAGTGTCTTGGGCGTGTCCATAGGCAGGATGAACCACAAGACCTGCAGGCTTTTCCACAACGAGTAGATCATCGTCTTCGTAAACGATTTGAATCGGAAAATCATATGGCACAAGCACATGCTTCGGAGTCTCGGGAATGTTGACGACCAACTGGTCGCCCTCCCGCACGATGTACGAGGACTTGGGCTCGACGCCATTCACCTTCACGAGTTGTCGTTGCAGGAGTCGCGATGCTTGAGAGCGACTGCCGATGTCGGGATGATTCGACAAGGCTTTGTCGATTCGCTGCTCGAGCATTTCTGTAGTCGCTGAAAATTCGAGAGTTCTAAAGCTCTCTCCCGGTTTCGGGACTTGAGAGCTCATTTCTTGGACTGGTCCTTCACCATGCTGAGGTAAGAACCAACGACAAGCTTCTCATCCAAGCCGAGATGCTTTGCGATCTGCACCAAGAATCCACGCAAGAACACCGGCGCAGGAAGTGACCGCATGTCGTTGCCTTCGATAGCCAAGAGATAAGTCTTACCGATGCGTGAGGTCTCGCTGAGTTTATCCATCGGAATTCCGCGATACTCGCGCACCATCTTCAAGAACGGTCCGTCGTAAACAGTCTGCTGAGCGATCTTGGCTTCCATTTCCGCGTCGACTTTATAGGTCGCAAGCGGCAATTTCACATGCCCGGCAGGAACAGCCGTTGGCGCGGAAGCTTCTCGGCGTCGAACTGTGAAGTCGTCGCCAGCGACCATGACGCTTCCTTGTGGGCGCGGGCCGCCTGTGGCCTCGGCCGCAGAGGATTCAAAATGCTCTTCGCGCCGAAATGCCGCATCCATGGCGGATGCACCACTCACATCTGAATTAAAATTCGAAGCCTGCGCCGCAGGCTGTGTCGGTGAAGACATCGCGGGCACTACGCTCAAAGGTGGCGAATCGAACTGTTGGTGATCCGTTGAGCCGGGAATCGATGGATCAGGCACCATGAAATCAGGAAGTGCGGCGTGATCCGGCTCAGGACTGTTCGGTGTCGCGATCGACATGGGCGCAGCTTTTCCGAACGGCGCGGCCATCGCCATGCTGTGCAGTCCCGCCTTCAACAAAGTGTCATCGTAGGATTTTCGGAGAGCGTGATTGCCGAGGATCGCGTAGGCCTCTTCCACCATGCGCAAAAGCTCGCGCGCTTCATCACGCGAGAACATCGAATAAAGTGCGGGGTTGTCTTGTGAATATGTCGTCTTCGCGCGCTGATAAGCTCGGTGAATTTCGTTCTGAGGCGCATCGGGTGCGACCTCGAGAACTTCGTAGTAATTCATGCCATCTCTCATGCCAAACATGTCATCTTATATGACGGCACGAAGCGCGGTGGGATTCAACAGGTTCTTGGTTGTCTGCATGAACTGACCAACGATGCTGGAGTACGGATACTCCACCACCAAGGGGCGACGCTTGCGCAGCGACTGCCACACGGCGTTATCGTGGTCGATGTAGCCGAGGTAGTTGGCTTCGATTCCAAAATATTTTTTGCAGACGCTCTTCATCGAATGACCAAGATCAATATCTTGTCGAGTTCGCACTTGATTGAGCAAAACCTGGATCTGGAAGTCGGAAATTTTTTGCGCCAAGCGCATGCCCGCTTCGGGATTTGACTGAGCGATAAAGCGAAGCAAATCCGCGGGTGAGCGAATGCCATGTTGATTGCGCGAATCCATTGCGGCTTCGATCAAGGACTGAATTCCCAACTCCGACTCAGCTTGCCGCAGCTTTCTGTAGAAGCTGGATTTCATGAATCGGTAGGCGTTCTCAATCGAAGTCGGTTCCGGAGTAACGGCAACAATCTTCTGATCGGCCGCGAGGAAAAAATCGAGCGTCGTCTCGCTGGTACCGGCGCCGAGATCCAAAATCACATAGGGCGTGGACAGTCCGCGAAGTGCGGTGATGAGTCGGCCCTTGGCGTTGCGATTCATGTCTGCGATGTTGAGCGCGTCGTTGAATCCCGAAATGAACTTGAGACCCGCGATCTCGGTGTTCGCCGCGATTTGATTTAAGTCCGTCACGCGTCCTGAGACGAAGTCCGACAAAGTTTGATTGGGAATTTTGATACCGAGGCAGGTGTGCAGGTTCGCACTTCCCAAATCCAAATCCACAAGCGTCACGGGTTTACCCATGCGTGTGAGGCAGATCGCGAGCGAAGAGCTGATGAAGCTTTTGCCAATACCGCCCTTGCCGCCGCCGATGGCCCAAACCACGTTGGGCATGCCTGGCGTGGAGGCTTGCGGTGCTGAGCTAAACTGATTCCAAGTTGAGTTGCTCATGTCCCTCGATGTCGAGTCGCACGAATTCAGGCGCGATCTGACATCTTCTCTTCGGCTCCGCTGCCGCGAAGATAAAGAGGCTGGGCGAGTTGCCAATGAAACTTCTGGACCAAAGCCGCAGTCGTTGTGAGGCCAGACTGGCGAATTTGTTCGGCTGCGATCCGCGCGACAAAGGTTGCCTGCGGCCAATCCAACTCGGCAGCTACCGAGGTCCGACGAAAACTTGGTTTGAAACCACGAATGTACTCTTCAAAATCCATACGAGCTGGACCTAAGACGAGGTTCTCCTTCCGGCTTTTGCCGTCGAGCGCTTCGAGTCGCCCGACAAGTTCTTGCAGCTCCAGCGCCTCCGGTGCTTCGCCATCGATACTCACAAAGTACAAATTCATCTGCGCCGGAATGATCGCGGTGACTCGGGCTTGCGGAAGCGCCGCTCGCCCTGCGGCGACCAGCGCATCTGTCGTGCGGACGGCAATCAGCGGAACGCCCGGCGGAGTAGCGCCCGCAAGAGGCTGTGACAAAGTCCATGCGATCGCGCGGAATGCGTTCAAGCCAACTCGAATGCCCGTGAAAGACCCGGGACCCACGCCACAGGCTAATGCGCCAATCTCTTGCCAGCTCCCAACAAGCTCGCGAGATTTCTCAATCGCGATCGTGAGATGTTCGGCGTGACTGCTCGAGCGAGTCCACGACGAAGTCGCCCACACGCGCTCGGTGATCTCGCTCGGGGATTCGACGAGCGAGAGGCTTCCGTGCGTCGTACAAGTTTCAATGGCGAGAATCTTCAATTCGATTCCAAACCGCTCAGCGGAAAATGAGCCGAGTGATGTCGTTGTAGAGCGCAAACACCATCAGGCCGACCAATAGGGCGGCGCCAACTTTCTGCGCCAGCTCGAGCTTTTTCATGCTCAGTGGTGCGCCACGAATGGCCTCGAGCGAGTAGAAAATCAGATGTCCACCGTCGAGCACGGGAACCGGCAGCAAGTTCAGAACGAACAAGTTGATCGAGATCACCGCCATCGCCAAGAAGAACTGATCGATGCCCGAGCTCCATGAGCGTTTGGCCATCGCGCCGATCGACAAAATGCCGCCAATATTCTTCGACGAGACTTCGCCTTGGAAAAGTCGGACAAAGCCGACGACCACGGCGTTCGACATCTCCCAACTTCGTTCAATACCGCGCTCAAGTGCGGCAACGGGATTTCCGGTGCGCTTTTCGAAGACCTTGGGCTCTTCGTAATCAATGAGTGGCATGAAGCCGATTTCGAAGCGAACTTCTTCTTGGCCGCGCGAATTCATGCGCTTCTTCACATCCGGCTTGATCTCAAGCGGCGTCGACCGTCCGTTGCGAAGCAGCCCAAACGCGACGGGCGTTTCGCCCTTGCTCGCCTGAATCAACTTTTGGACTTCCGCAAAGCTCGCCACGCTTTCGCCGTTGACGGTGACAATCTTATCGCCGCGCTGAAGGCCGGCCTTGGCGGCGGGCGTGTCCTTCACGACACGCGCGACATACATTTCAGGAGAATCCAGACCCAAAGCCTGAAGCGCCTCAAGGCCAGATTGTCCGCGCGCCGAAGCTGGAATTTCGACGGTGAACTTGGAGGTCTGATATTTGATGTCGTCGAGAGAGCCTTCTTCCAAGGCCTCAAGTAAGCCGCGTTTGACTTCGATCTCGACACGATCGCTCGACATGAAGCTGCCGATCACGCTCAACATCTCCCGCTTGCGATGAATGGGCGTGCTGTTGAGTTTGACGATTTGATCGCCTGTGCGCAGACCCGCGCGGCCAGCAGCGGACTCGGCCGAACGAACGGCGATGACCGAACTGGTCGAGTAGGGAGTCAGCCCTTCGATCTGTCCAGCTTCGCGATTCCACGCCAAGGGATTGGGATTGGGCCCGACGCTGGCGACCACTTCGAGCGTCTCTGGAGTGCCGTTCTCTCGCAGCAATTCAAAACGTAGGGTTTTGCCGCCACGGTCCGCGATGCTTCGCTCAAGTTCAGACCAAGTCTGAATTTGTGTCGTGTCGATGCCGGTGATGGTATCGCCGGGCATGAAGCCCGCCGCCGCAGCGGGGCTCTTCGGATCGAGGTCGCCGACCACAGGCATCAGCGACTTCTCGCCCATCAACGCAATCGCCGCATACAACACCACGGCGAAGAACAAATTCATCAGCGGACCCGCCAACACGATCGCGATTCGCTGACCAACAGGTTTGTGCAAGAACGAGCCGGCACGATCTTCGTCCGACAATTCTGCAGAAGGATCGTCACCGAACATTTTGACGTAACCGCCGAGGGGAATCGCCGAAATGCAATACTCAGTGTCGCCGCGACGAAAACTAAAGAGTTTCTTGCCAAATCCCAAGCTGAAAACTTCGACGCGTACTTTGTAGTACTTCGCCACAAGAAAGTGACCCAGTTCATGGACGAAGATCAGTAGGCCGAGAAGAATGATCGTGGGGACAATGACTGAAAATAGATCTGGCATATGCTTCATCATAGGCGAGCAGTTGGTGGCGAGCCAGTTATTTTGCTGAAAGTTCAGGCTTCAATAAGCTCTCGATGACATCGACTTTTTTGCAGCACCGGGACCACATTTGTGTCTAATTTGCGGCTGCTCCTCGACGCCGTCCAAATTCTGATCAGCTCTCGCTAAAATGCAGGAGCAAATGCACCAGACTAAAGTAGACGGGAGCGGCGAACAGCACACCATCAAGCCGATCCAGCATGCCGCCATGACCAGGCATGATGTGCCCCGAGTCTTTCACTTCAGCGACCCGCTTCAGCATCGATTCGACCAGGTCGCCAATTTGAGCGAAGGCACCTGACACGATTGCAACGGCGACCATGGCGGGAGTTGATAAAACTGAAGTCAGTTCAAAGGGCGCATACTGAGCGATCACGACGCCCGCCAACGCCGAACCCAAAAGTCCGCCGATGGAGCCTTCGATTGTTTTCTTGGGGGACACAGCCTCAAGCAATTTGCGTCGTCCCAGAAAACGTCCCGTGATGTAGGCCATGGTGTCGCCAGCAAACACGATGGCGAGCAACCCGAAAAACCAAATGTCGCCGTCTTCGAGGCGGAGCAGTCGGATCGCCAGTGAAGGGAAGACACCGACATAGAGCAGACCCATGAGGCCAGCGCCCTGATAGTGAAACGCGGGTTGGAGATCGCCCTTGCGTGACACCGTGAGGAGCACGATCGCAAGAAAGTAAACGGCAGCCTGAGCGATCGCTGCGGTGGGAACATCCATAAATACTGAGGCCACAACAAGCAGCCCACAGAGTGCTTGGAAGGACCACTTGAGTGTCGGTGGCGTCTGCGGCGTTTTAAATGCCAGTTTGGAATACTCGTAAACACAAATGAAGGCGACGCCGAAACTCAAAAGCATCAGGCCATGGATTTCGAAGAACCAATAGATTGCGATGAATGCGAACACAGCGATCAAGGCCGAAAGCGTTCGAATTCTCATACCGTCGCCGGACTCTCAGCGTGCGAGGAGACTTTGCCAAAACGTCGTTCGCGTTGGCTGTACCAAGCCAAGGCCTCAAGTAACTTTTCACGTGAAAAATCGGGCCACAGTGTCGGCAACACCAAGAACTCCGCGTAGGCGTTTTGCCAGAGGAGAAAGTTCGACAGGCGCGACTCGCCGCTGGTGCGGATCACTAAATCTGGGTCGGGCTGGCCTGCCGTCGCCAAATGGGCCGCGACACAATTTTCATCGATTTGCAGTGGATCGAGTTCCCCGGCTGCAACCTTCAGGGCGATTTGCCGAGTGGCTTCGACCAAATCTTGTCGGCCACCATAACTGAGGGCGAAGGTGAGTAAAAGACCCGTACAGTGCGCCGTATCCGCGATGGTCTTATCGACCTCAGCGCGCACACTTGCGGGAAGCCGATCCAACTCGCCAATCGCGCGAAAGCGAATATTGTTTTTGATCAGTGTCTCACGTTCGCGCCGGAGATGGCGCGAAAGCAGAGCCATCAAGAAGGAAACTTCTTCGAGTGGGCGCAGCCAGTTTTCTGTGCTGAACGCATACAGTGTGAGATTCTCAATCCCCAGCTCAGCACAAGCCTCAATGGTCTCACGCGCGATCCGAGCTCCTCGCAAATGTCCGAACGTGCGCGGTCGTCGACGCAGTTCGGCCCAGCGGCCGTTACCGTCCATGATGATCGCGACATGTCGAGGTTGTGAAGAGCTTGGGTCCACGTTCTTTCTCGAAGTTAGATCGTCATGATCTCTTTTTCTTTTTCGGCGGCGAGCTTGTCGATCTTTTCGATGTACTGGTCCGTGGTCTTTTGAATCTCAGCTTCCGCGCGCTTGTTGTCGTCCTCGGAGATCGCCTTGTCCTTCAGGCCCTTCTTGAGAGCTTCGTTGGCATCTCGACGCGCCATACGCACCGCCACTTTCGCGTCTTCCACGACTTTCTTGGTATTCTTCACCATTTCTTTTCGGCGCTCTTCAGTGAGATCCGGAACTTTGAGGCGAATGACTTTGCCGTCATTGATCGGGCTCATGCCGAGGTCGCTCTTAATGATGGACTGCTCGATCTCTTTGAGCATTTGCGCCTCCCAAGGCGCGATCAAAAAGCTTTTTGCGTCGGGAGTGGAGATCGCCGAGACCTGATTGAGAGGCGTCAAATTCCCGTAGTAATTCACGCGAACATTATCCAGCATTGAGATCTGCGCGCGACCCGTGCGCACCTTCTTGAGCTGTTCGACAAGAGCATTTACGGCTTTGTCCATAGCGTCTTTCGCGGACTTTTTTACTGGCTCGATCATGACGTCCCCCCTTCGACTCGAATTATTCCTTACCGGCACGCACCAACGTGCCGATCTTCTCCCCGCGAACCGCGCGAAGGATGTTGCCTGGATCTTGAAGATTGAAGCACAAAATGGGCATTTCGTTGTCCATACAGAGGCTGATCGCCGTTGAGTCCATGACGTTCAATCGACGGTTCAACACTTCAATGTAGGAGAGCTCCTCGAACTTCACTGCGTCGTTGTGCTTTTTTGGATCTTTATCGTAGACGCCGTCGACTTTAGTGGCCTTCATCAACACTTCCGCATCGATTTCCATGGCTCGCAATGCGGCCGCGGTATCGGTGGTGAAGTAGGGATTGCCAGTTCCTGCGGCGAAGATCACAACACGCTTTTTTTCGAGGTGGCGGATCGCTCGACGTCGAATGTAGGGCTCGGCGATCTCAGCCATTTCAATCGCGCTTTGCACGCGCGTGTAGACGTTCGCCTTTTCCAGCGCGTCCTGAAGCGCCAGCGCATTGATGCAAGTCGCGAGCATGCCCATGTAGTCGGAGCTCGCTCGATCCATACCATTGGCCGAGGCGGCGACACCTCGAAAGATGTTGCCGCCACCAATCACGACGCCGATTTCGCAACCTGTTTCAAGGGCTGCGGAAACGCCTTGGGCGATGCTTTGAATGACATCGGTGTTGATGCCAAAGCCTTGATCTCCGGCGAGAGCTTCACCGGAGAGTTTCAGAAGTACGCGTTTATAGGCTTTCCTCGGCACAGTCTCAGCCTTTCACTTGGGCTGCGACCTCGGCCGCGAAATCGTCCTTCTTCTTTTCGATACCTTCACCGAGCTCGTAGCGCACGAAACGACGAATCACGATGTTCTCACCAATTTTTGCGATCGTTTCCTTGAGCAGATCCGCAACTTTGATGTCGGGATTCTTCACGAAAGGTTGCTCAAGCAGACAAACTTCGGCCATCCACTTTTTGATCTGACCATCGACGATCTTCGCGATCATCTCTTCCTTTTTTCCTTGCTCGCGCGCTTTCGCCATCAAGACTTCGCGTTCGCGATTGATCAAGGTTTGATCCAGGTCTTCGGATTGTACGGCGATCGGGCCCGTGGCCGCGATGTGCAAAGCGATGTCCTTAACGAAAGTGCGGAAGCCTTCGTTACGTGCGACGAAGTCAGTTTCCGAGTTGACCTCGAGGAGAACGCCGATGCGGCCTTCGCCGTGAATGTAGGACTCAACCATGCCTTCTGCGGCGACTCGTCCCGCTTTTTTTCCAGCGGAGGCGAGGCCCTTTTGGCGCAGCCAATCGATCGCCTTCTCGAAGTCACCCGAGGTGGCCTCGAGCGCCTTCTTGCAATCCATCATGCCGGCGTTTGTTTTCGCGCGAAGTTCAGAAACCATTCCTGCTGTAATTGCCATAAAGAGAACCTCTTCGATTCAGAAAGGCGGCTGACCGTGAGGATCCGCCTTTGAGAGTTAGTTGGCTTTGTGGATCCGCGCTCGCAGTCCTGTTGACGAGTCGAAACGCGACATCCACGGATCAATTTCTCGGAACAAAAAAGAGAAGCGGCTTGGGCCGCTTCTCGAATGGGAGGATTACTCGGCGGCCGAATCTTCTTTCGGTTCGCCCTGTTCGAGCTCCTGCTGGATCTCGACGTCGTCGGCAGTTCCTGCAGCGACGAGCTTGCGAGTCTTCGCGGCCTTGACGACTGTCGGGCCAGATTTTTTCTCTTCCGACTTCTCTGTCGGACGAGCGCCACGACGCTTCGTCTGCACTTCCTCTTTCGCGACCGGCTGGGGCTTCTCTTGATCCGAGCGCTTGTCGGTCGAAGAGCGGAGCTTGTGCTCATACTCTTTGGCGCCTTCGTTGTACGAATCGGCCATCAACTGTGAGAACAACTTGATGGAGCGAATCGCATCGTCATTGCCGGGGATCGGAAAGTCGATCAACTCGGGGTCCACGTTGGTGTCGGCGATGCCGACGACCTTCATGCCCAAACGGCGCGCTTCAGCGACGGCGATGTGCTCTTTGTTGAGATCGACCACGAACATCACGGTCGGCATGTTGGTCATCTCGCGAATTCCTTCGAGATACTCAACGAGGCGAAGATATTCTTTTTCGATTCCGGCGCGCTCTTTTTTCGAGAAGTATTCCAGTTCGCCCTTTTCGCGCATCTGATCGATACGCTTCAGACGGTCGATCGACTGCTTGATGGTTTCGAAATTCGTGAGCATGCCGCCCAACCAGCGCTTCGTGACGAAGAACTGACCACAAGCTTTGGCCGCCTCTTGAATCGGCTCAACGGCTTGCTTCTTAGTGCCGACAAAGATCATGCGATCGCCGTTGGCAGCTGCTGACTTCACGAACTCCGCTGCGCGCTTCGCATAATCGACGGTTTTGTGCAGGTCGATGATGTGAATTCCGCCGCGATCCGTGAATACGAACGGCTTCATTTTGGGGTTCCAGCGCTGAGTCTGGTGACCGAAGTGGACGCCTGCATCGAGCAGGGATTTCATTGTGACTTGCGCCATGGCGCAACCTCCTGTTTTTTCGACCGAGTCTTCCGACTCAGTCATTCGACGGCGACGTGTGAGGCGCTGGATGCCTCGGCGTGCTTATGATTTCGGCTTTCGGAGTTCGTGCCTGAGCTGAACTCCAGAAAACTTCCATCGCGGCAAACTTCACGCGACGACGACTGGTTAAACCTCCACCCCGGTTTCGGACTCTCGTCCAACTTTGAACTTCGGCATGCGCCTCGATTTCAAAGTCCACCAGCGGAGTCCGGGGTGTGCGAATTCACTGACGTTCTTTAAAAAATCAGTGTCGGAAGGGTTTAACTTGCCGAGGGCCATAGAGCAAGTCCGGACTCATCCGCTCCTCGGACGAGGGGCGGACGCCTAGGACTGGCCAAGGAGCGACGAGAGGACGTCGGCGGCCATGGAAAACTCAGGTTATTCCAATGGCTTAGCCTATACGGTCTCAGTCTCGGCGGGGGTCTCAGTGCCCGTGGCCTCGGCCAAAGAGGACGAAGCGAGCAGCGAATCCGTCACGCGCGCGACCTGTGCGAGGCAACCCACGGTGTTCTTTTCGGGCGCAAACAGCGCTGAAGTGATCCACAGGTTAGCGAGCTTCGGTAAGCGAGAGGCTTCGTCGAAGGCGCCGACCAAATTGCCGTGGCTGCCGGGCAGTACCAGAATTCGTTCCTGAACAATGTTTTCGAGCGCACTTTCGTAAGCGCGTTTGATTTGGCGTTTGATCTGCTTGAGCGCGCCGGCGACCAACTCTTCTTCGTCGACTTGGTCGCGATGAATGAGTGTCATCCACTGCGACAGCTGGAGTTTGCGTCCATCTTCTGTCGTGCGAGGAGGCGCGAAAAAGCCGACGCAGGGCTCTTCGTTGGCGCCCTTGAGCACATGCATGGCGAGTGAATCGGTGATGGGTTCAGCGTGAACCAGATCCAAATTCACGCTCGTCCAAAATTCACCTTTGATGAGCTTCTGGCGAGTTCGCGAGGCGAGATTTCCTTCGCCGATCAGCACCGGCAGTGCGGCGGGAGCGGCTGTATAAATGATGTGTTCGGCGCGCAAAGTCTTTGCGCCATTCAAGGTGACTTCAGTCACACATCCGTCTTCGGTGTGCAGGCGCGTGACCACGTTTTGTGTTTGGACGAGTTCACCGGAATTTTGAATCAACTTTTGAATCCACTCGCGAGGCGTGGAGCTTAAGTGGAGGCGCGCGGTTTGCGCGTAAGCTTCGATCTCCGTCGCCGTTTCGACGGAGGCATCGCCGAAACCCACATAGGGTTTGAACTTGCCATCGTCGTAAGTCACAGGCGCGGCTTCGATGCGTTCACGCTCGATGCGTTGCTGCAGCAGTGACTCCATGAAGTCCAAGGTCGCATGCGTGCTCGGCTGGTCAGGAAAAATTTTGAGACCGTAGTCGATTTCACCGACGGCGGTTTGCGCGGATCGCGAAGTGCCTCCGAGAAAATCAGCGGCCTCGACCATGGCGATTCGCAAATGCGGAGCGCGAGTTCGCAGCGCCTGAAGCGCGCTCAGGCCGGCCAATCCGGCGCCGATGATCAGGACATCCACTTCAGTGACTTTCGCAGATTTTGTTTGTGCCATGAGGAAAATCAATCCACATGCGGGTCTGCGGATTCAAGGTCTTTTCGCAGTTGGCTCAGAAAATGTGCGCTTTAGTTCGAATTCCGCGCTTGACCCGCGTCATCGGCGGGGAGTTGAGCCGGGCTGAGGGCGACGCGAACTGAGCTGAAGCAGTCCGCGGCTGAGGCCTGCCAGCACACGCAACACGCCTCGCAGTGGAGCGCGAACCGGTGAGGGCCACGCGGCGATGTGCGAGGCGAGTGCGGGTGAATGGCGGTAGTAGAGGCGAACAAAGCGTCGGCCGAGCGGGTGGCGACGCAAGATTCGATCGCGCAGCAATCGCAGGCTGAGGATGCTGGGATCTTGATCGTCATCGAAGGCGGCGGTCGCGATGAAGCACCGAGGTCGGTTTTTGTTGGAGATCGCGAGGAATTGTCGGAACGCCTCGGGATTTTTCGCGGTCCGCGCTTGGGACTCGGCCTTGCGCACGACGTGGGAAAAGATCGGCGTGAAGCGAATGAACTCGGCGAGTTTGGCGGCGGCTTTGATTTGTCGCTCACGGTAGCGCGGCGACGTATCGTAGATTCGCATCAAGTCCCAGTACACGGACGCCACCACAGTGAGCTCTTGGTTGCGACCCTTGTCGAAGAGATCTGGGGTGAGCTCGCCGGGTCGCTTGTCGAATACAACTTCCAGCACGCGAATGTACTTTTCGTAATTGATGGCGGCGTCGGAGAAGTTCTTTCGCGCCAAGCAGTCTTTGGCCTTCTTCACCAGATTCACGCGCGAGCGCCATAACATCACACGGTTTTGTTCTTTGGCTTGAGCTTGTGCGCGAAGGGCCGCGCCTTTGGAAACCATGCGCGCGAGCAGTGTGTGGCAGCCGGCGCAAACCGCCGGCGGGATTTCTTCAAACTGCGCGGTTTCTTTGAGCGCGAGTCGCATGCCGGTGTCGACGACGTTGAGTGAGGGCACAGTGTCGCCGCAGTAAGGGCATGTGATGATGCCCTCAGCGTTGATGCTATCGGCAATTCGACCGTCAGTGGTTTGCGGGGCTTGATCTGCGCTCACTCTTCAAAGTTTACGTTAAGAAGACCTTGGTATGCGAGTTCAAAGCACGAGGGTCAGAGCAGGTGGTGCGCATCGACATCGATGTGAATCTTGACCTTGGGCGGGAGCTTTTTGCGATTCTTGTCGATGGCCTCGCTCAAAGTCCGGGCGAGGGCGGGAGCGTCTTGGCCTTTGATGAACATTTGAAAGCGAAATTGGTTGCGAAGTTTCGCTAAGGGCGAGGCCGCAGGCCCCAAAACATCCAGGCCGCGACCGGCGAACGGCGCGATCTCGATCAGCTGGCGGGCGAGAGACCCCACGCGTGAAGCCGTGCTCAAAGTTTCGTCGGCGTCGGGGCCCGCGAATCGCAGGGCCACAAGCCGCTGTGCGGGCGGGTAATTCAAGTCGCTTCGAAACGACAACTCTTCACGTGCGAAGCCTTCGTAGTCGTGCGCCAGAGTGAAGCGAATCGCCGCGTGCGTCGGATTGTAGGTTTGGATAAACACCTGCCCGCGCCGGCCTTCAAGATGGCGACCTGAGCGGCCCGCAACCTGCGTGAGCAGCTGAAAGGCGCGCTCGCTCGCGCGAAAGTCAGGAAGATTGAAGGCGACGTCAGCCATCACCAAGCCGACCAACGTGAGACCGGGAAAGTCGAGGCCTTTAGCGATCATCTGTGTGCCGATCAGCACGTCGACTTCGCGCTGTTCGACCCCGCGAATCGCGGCCTCAAGATCTTCTCGCGAGCGAATTTCATCGCGATCCATGCGCGCCAAACGTGCGGCGGGGAACAGGCTTCGCAAATCATTCTCCAGCAGCTCTGTGCCCAGACCCAGTGGCTGAGGTTCGCCCTCTTTGCATTCGCCACAAATTTCTTTTTTGGTTTCGTGATAGTCGCAGTAGTGGCAGACCAAATGACTTCGTCCGTGCAGCGTCAATGAGACGGCACAGTTGGGGCATTCAGCTTTGGTGCCGCAGGCAGGACAGAACACCGACTGCGCAATGCCTCGGCGATTGAGAAACAAGGCGGCTTGTTCACCGCGCTCAAGCGTGTCGGTGAGTGCGAACTGAAGCTCTTTGGAAATCCAAAAGGGCCGGTCGTTGTCGCGCCGACCGGCGATCTTTTCTTTCTCTCGCTGGCTGCGCAAATCGATGACATGGATCTCCGGCATCGATGCGTTGGTCGCGCGAGCCGGCAAGTCGTGGCGTTGATATTTGCCGCTCAAAGCGTTGTGCCAGGTTTCTAAACTCGGCGTCGCCGAGCCCAACACGATCGGCACTTTGAGCTTCTGCGCTAGCACAATCGCCGCATCTCGGGCGTGATAGCGAAGGGATTCATCTTGCTTGAATGAAGCTTCGTGTTCTTCGTCGATGATGATGAGGCCAAGGTTTGGCATGGGACAAAACAAGGCGGAGCGCGCGCCAATCAGCACGTCGGCTTCCGCGCTTTGTGCGCGCCACCAGTTATCGGTTTTCTCTCGCGGCGTGAGATGAGAATGAATCACGGCAATGCGTTCGCCCAATCGCGCGGCAAAGCGATCGATCAACTGTGGCGTCAGGGCGATTTCTGGAACGAGGACGAGAGCCTGCCGCCCGAGCGCGAGCTGTCGTTGGATGCACTCGAGATAAACTTCGGTTTTGCCAGATCCGGTGACGCCGAAAAGCAAATGCGCGTGAAAACCTTCGGCGTCGCTGATGGCGCGTGCGGCCTCTCGCTGCGCGGGATTCAGCTCGAAGGCCGGCGCGTTGCCAGCGGACTGGATCGAGTTTGCATTGATCAACGCGGACTTCTTAGATTTTCGTCGCCCGCCGCTCTTTGCAAGCGGCGGAAAGCTCAGCTCGGCGGTCTCACCCAGCGAATGAATGTAGTATTTTGCTAGCCACTCCAACCACTGCAGTCGCGCCTCTTCCAATCGCGGTCGATCCGCGGCGGGTGATACAGCTCGTTTGATGGTGAATTTTGTGGCCGATGAATTGGTGGAATGGGCGTCGCTTGCGGGGTTGAGCAGCAGGCCATGCACGCGACGCGAGCCCAGGGGTACGATCACGGATTGTCCGCGCTCGGGATTCCAGGCTTCGGGGATCTCGTACGACAGAGGCGGCAGAGGCGCGTCGACCGCGACCGTCCAAATCACCTGAACCTCATGTAGAAATCGCGAGCTTCATCGGGAAGTCGCGCGGCCTTCAACTCCGACGCGCCGATGGATGCGGGTTGCATGGAGGCGGCGAGCTTGCCTTCACCCTGCGAGCGAACTGAAAGCAGGCGAATGTTGGCGCTGAAGGGCGCCGCTTGCGGATCTTGAGGGTTAGGCCAAGTGATGGTGCGCTCCTGAGGCAGGTGAATACCGCCGGCGAAGCGCTTGTGATTTTGCAGTGTCATTTCCACTTGGGTGGCGAGTCGGAGCTTGCGAAGCACGAAGGCGTCTTGTTCGACCCAAGCGCCGGGGAACTCGCGCGTGGATCCCACGGGCGTAGGTTCGCCAAAGGCCCAGGTGATCACGCCACCGCTTCGCGCGAGGCGAACGCCGACTTCTGTGAGCACTTTGCCTTGCGAAACGGTGACTCGCGGTCGCTCTTTGGCGGCCGATGCGGGAAGCATTTTGTTGCGAATCAACAAGTCGATGTACTTGGCGGCTGCTCGATGATGGAGAAAGGGCTCCAGAAATTCTTTGGGCGCGTCCGTCGTTTTGAGATCGCGACTGCCAGACTCAAACGCATTGCTGGAAATGCGTTTGCCATCTCGGTAGATGGCATCCCAGCGCCAATCCGTCGCTTTTAATCCGGTCACCACCAAGCGCATGGTGTCGCCATTTTCAATCAGCCATCGCTCTTTGAATGCCAGAGGTTCGCGACCGATGTTGAGGCGCACCTCTTGTTCGACGATGAACGAACCTTGGCCGCTCTGTCGCGCGACGCGCCCGAGAATCGTGCGCGTGGAGGGAATCGCGGCTTGCGCATTGGGCTCTAGGCTCACGTTTAGAAAAACAAATCCGCTCACCATCATCGGCAGTGATGTCGTGATGGAGACGATGAGACTTAAAATGTGGGTGAGAGGCATTCGTGATTTGATCGTGGGCATCACAATCTCCCTGCAAGACTTTTCAAATATCGCGTGAGGTCGACGCGCAAGTCGTCCCGCTCGAGCGCCAGCTCGATGTTCGCTTGAAGGTAACCCAATTTATCGCCGGCATCGTAGCGGCGTCCGACAAAGGTCGAAGCCAACATGCCTTTTTGTTTGGCGATGCTTTGCATGGCATCGGTGAGTTGAATCTCGCCATTCTTGCCGGGCTTCGCATCGGCCAACTCACGCAAGATCTCGGCATCGAAGACATAGCGGCCAGGCAGCGCCCAATTCGACGGCGCTGTGCCGGTCGATGGCTTCTCGACCACGTCGCGCACGCGCAAGACTTCGATTCCGGCTTCGGAGGCAACAGGGTCGCCCGCGACAATTCCGTACTTGTGAGTGTCGGAGTCGGGCACCTTCATCATCGCTACGGTGGAAAGCCCGGTGCTGGCAAAGCGTTGCGCCAATTGGCCGATCACCGGTGTTTCAGATTCTTTGTTGATCATGATCTCGTCGCCCAGCAAGACGGCGAAGGGTTCATCACCGATCACGGGTCGCGCTGTCCAGATTGCGTGGCCGAGGCCGAGCGCGCGCTTTTGGCGAATCGAGATCACGTTGATGGAGTTGCGAATGTTTTTCAGTGAACTCAGCCAGTCGGTTTTGCCCTCCCGCTCGAGTTTTTCCTCAAGCTCATAGCTGACGTCGAAAAAATCTTCGATCGCGGTTTTGCCTCGACCCTGAATCAGCACCACATCTTCGAATCCCGCGCGCGCCACTTCCTCTACGACCAACAGCAAAGTCGGTTTGTCGACGATGGGGAGCATTTCCTTCGGAATGGTTTTGGTCGCGGGCAAAAAGCGTGTGCCAAGTCCGGCAGCCGGGATCACGGCCTTGCGAACAGGAGACTTTCCGGATTTGGCTGCAGATGTTGAAACGGATGTTGAGACAGGCTTCGAATTCATGACAAGCAGTGAAGCAAAGCTCGGAAAAAAAGGGCAGCTTGGCCATGAACTTGGGACGGCGCTTCTGGGCGAGAGCGGCCTCCCTTGGTCGAGTTCCCCCTTGGGGACTGCTGAGGTGTGGCCCGGCGACTCCGGGTCTTGGAGTTTGTCTCAAAGCGAGACGATGATCGAGGCGGGTTTCGATTTTTTCCCTGAGCGCATGCTAGGATAGAGATTCATGGGGGGCCTATGCGCTTCGTGTTGAGAGATGTCGTGCGCGCGTCGAAAGACGTCGGCGTTGAGCCTTTGGCTAAATTCTCGCGATCCCTCTCGAAGCGTTTGCTCACGCTGGCGGCAATTGCGCCTGCACTTGTGATCACCGCCGGCTGTACAAGTCCCGTCCCGCCCGAATCCGGCGACCAACTTTCTCTCGAGGCCGCAAAACTCGATTTCGCATACGACGCGACCGTGGATCACCTCGGCTACATGTCGTGTTCGGGCATGTCGCCGGGTAGCTTCGACACCAGCGCCTTCTTCAGCTATCGCTTGGGCGCCTACCGAAAGGGCGGCGTGCGTTTGACGGATGAGTTCCGCAACGCCAATCGCGCGAAGACAGTGGAAAAGCTCGCATCGCTGATGGTCGCAAGCCCTGCGAACAGTGAAACGCATGTGCAGCTCGCGTTTCGCCGAACCTCGAATTTGCAATCGATGTACGCTCGAAGCGCAACACCCACACACGGTGAAGACTATGTGAACATCTTCGAGCAGCTCGGCACCGTCGATCTGGCGGAGCTGATGGTGAAGGCGGATCCGAACATTTCGCTTCGCTACTTGCGCAACGGCTCGGTGTTCGGTTCGCGGTTTGAGGGCTCACTGCATTTCAGCGATGCCTATGGCACGACGGACTCCATGCGACGTGAACAAATGAATCGCAATGCGATGCTGACGATCACCTACTCGCAAAAGTTCAATAGCCAAGGCAATGTCGGCGGAACCGGCGGTTCGACCGATACACTCGCGCGCAGTCCGAAGGATGTGGATAACAAGTCTTTGGAAAAGCCCGAACAGTCGGTTTATGGGCGCGGCTTGAATCTCACTTTCTCACAGCCGACAGACGGCGGATCGCCGCACACATCGCGACCATCGGCGATCCTCAACACAGTGTCAGAGCGCAGTCTGCGGCAGGGACAAACCGCCACACAAACATGGACTTGTCCCTCGTCCTTGCGATTCAAGATTGCGCGCGCATCGGATGTGAAGGCAGGGCGCACGACGTGTTCGATGGCCGGTGACCCTGAGACGCCGACGGAAGAGCTGTCGCGCGTTCGCCACATTCTTCGTCCCGAAGATTGGTATGTGGACATGGTCAACAAATGTATTGTGTCGAAGAAGGGCGAGTCTTGCTACGCTGGCGCGACTTCCGAGGGCGGTGGTGTGAACTACAACATCACCACCGAGTGCTTAGTCGCGGGGCAGACGAATCGCTGCGTTGAGTTCGCCACCATCTGCTACGTGCCCTAATTTCATCTAGGAAAATTGATCATCGCTTGTTTTCGGCGGGCATTGCATTCCGTGCGCGAGTCGCATTAGCCTGAGTCGCATGCGCATCTTCGCGAAACTCTTGCTGGCATTGTGTTGGTCGATTTGGGGCTTCTCGGCCGAGGCCTCTGAACCCTATCGCATGGGCCCGATCGCCGCCGCCATGGGCGGCGCGGGCATTGCCGCCGTCGACGGCTCAGAGAGCTCGTTCTTGAATCCGGCCACGCTCTCACATGTTCAGACTTACTTTGTCGGGATCGGGCATCAGCAGATTTCGCACGCTGGGCGCGGCTCGCATCGCGATTTCAGTTTGATGTTGTCAGATGGTGGACCTGATCATCTCGCGGCCGGCGCCTTAAGTTATGTTCGACGAGAAGCTCTGCGCGCCGGGCCTGGTGCGCTCTCCAGCACACAAGACGATGTGCAGTTTTCGCTCGCCGGTTTTCTGCCGCCGTTTGGGTCACAAAGTCGTTTGATGTTGGGGATTGGCTTCACGGGTCGGCGACTCATTCATCGCGACGCTCAGGGGACTCTCACTCAAGACACGGGAAGTTTGGGATTGATCCTCCCCTTCAATGAGAATTGGGGCGTTGGCTTTGTGGCGCGCGATCTGGCGGCTTCCGCCGACACTGTTCCCAGCGAGGCGCGTATAAAACCAGTTTTGGGTTTGGGCATTCAGGGGCAACTTCATGAACTTTTGCGAGTTCGCGCCGATGTTCTGAAGGCGCAGAAGTGGAACCCTGAACAGAAGTTGGATTATCGATTGGGCCTAGAGAGCTTCTTCCGCAAGGAGTTCGCATTTCGCCTGGGAACGGCCCGAATCGACTCCATGGACGAGAATTGGGTAACCGTGGGGCTTGGTTTTATTGGTCCGCGCTTGAGCTTTGGCTACGCTTATGAGCAAGATACGCGGTCTGGGGCGTCCTCACGGCACACATTTGACTTGTGGCTACCGCTTTGATACCCCCCAAGGGCGAAAAACATCTGCGATTCCAGGAGTTGAAGCATGGCATCCAAAACAATGCGTACAGAGAAGCGTCGTCGTCGCAAAAAAGTCACTCAAGGCAAGAAAGCCAAAGCGGCTCGACGAACTAAAGGTTCCACGAAGTCGGCCAAAAAATTGTTCGGCGACTGATCCTCGTGGGTTTCTTGAAATGAAAAACGCCACTCGAATTGAGTGGCGTTTTTTATTTCGCACTCTCGGCATCATCGATGCGAGGAGTTCTGCCCCAGTCTTGCGGGGATTTCCGTGGCCTCGCCAATCAATCTGAATTGGAAAGGCTGTCTCACCCAGCTTTGCTGACCCGGTCGATAGCGCCATCGTTTGAAGGCTTCGATCGCGGACGCATCCATAGCTGTCGATCCAGAGCTTCGCTCCACCAACACTTGCGACATGCGACCATCGGCGCCGACGCGACCGACGAGGACGGCTTTGCCCTCATATTTTCGCAGTCGATCTTGAGCGGGGTAACTCGGCTTGGGGTTGCCGGGAAGTGCGGCGAGTTCGCTGGCGTCTCGGATCTCGACGCCAACAGCTCCCGTGATCGGGCCTTTGAGTCCACGCGAATCGCCGCCGCCTTGGCCAGCGGCTCCACCGGATTCACCCGTCGTCGAGGCTGATTTTGTCTGTTCGGTCTTAGCCGTACCGGCGATGGCTCCCGCCTCTTTCACAGATTCAGGAGTAGATTCTTGAGTCGTGGTCTGAGTTACGGACTCTGAGGTCTCTTCACTGAGCGTCGACTTAGTGACCAATGCTTTGGGTGTTTCTTTTTCTACAGGCGCTACGGCCTCAACGGGTTCGGCGACTTCGGGTTCAATGGGAGCTTCAGTTTTCTCGGGGGCGTCGTCGACAATTTGGGTGGCCACGAGCGCCGATGTGGGCTCGGGCTGCTCCTGTTCGGATTCCTTTTCGGAATTGCTGTCGGTCGATTCGTCGGCGACTTCCGGTGTTTCTTCCGATTTTTCTTCTGCTACATCGGGGGGATTCGCCATCAACTGCGGCGGTTCCTCAATCGGAGATTCGCTCTCGAGTGGGCGAGTTTCGACATTTCGAATGGGTGAAGCCAGTTTGGTCGTCGTCGATTTTTTGCTGCTGGAGGTTGCGGTTTTAGGAGTCGAGTCGATTTGATTTGCGGGTTTTGTGGGAGGCTGGATCGTGGCCAAGGTTGAGGGCTGCGAAGAGGGCTGAGTTGAGGGCTGCGGAAGCACAACATCCGAGGGTGCGGCAGGTTCCGAGTTGTTGTTCGTTTGTTCTGGGGTTTGATCTGGGGCTTGAGTTGTCGGTGATGAATCACCGAGCTGGACGACTTCCAGTGCGGCTGTATTGAGATCGGCGCCAGAGCCCGCAACTCCTGCTTGGACTCCGCTTTGGCCGAACTCTTCGACGCCGGAACCGTCTTGTCCGCCACCGCCAAGCTGCAGAATTCGTTGGCCGTAGAAGAGAATGAGCGTCGCCATCATCCCGTGCACGAGAATGCTCAGGCCGATGAAGCCAGCGCGGCGATCCTTCTCGCGGCGACGCCAAGCTGAGGGCGAATTTCCAGTCTGAGTTTCCGTAGACTTGGAGGGGGATTTAGAAGACATGATCGGCACCTCACGCAAATTCAGGCAGATTCAGGCACACACCTTCATTGAATGAGAGGGCAATTCGCATTCCGTGCTGTTGGGTGCCCGCAATAGCTTAGAAGGCCTCGATCGCGTGAAAAATTCACGGCGACGGCGAGAGCGAGTCGAAAATTGTCATTCACAAAACGACCTTCTCCGGTTCTTGTGGGGGTGTGTTCTGCGCCAAGTCCAACGGAAGCCGGGTGCCTAGACTTAGCTCCCACGCACTTCACTCAATAGCGATCGCGTTTGGAAAGCCGATTTGGTCGCATCGGCACCTCGCATTCTGAGAAAACCTGATTTTTCTTAACAGGGTTGGCTTTAGATGGAGAAATACCAAAGAGGCTAAGAAGGCTTTGTGAATAGGACAATAAATTGAAGATTCGAAGTAAAACGATTTTCCCAAAAAGCGGAGCCAAAGTTGATGTGCTCGGAGTCGGCTTCATTGAAGACAAATCTGGAGTTCGAGCGCTTCATCAAACTATCAGTGAGATCGGTAACAAATTGCATGGCAAATGCATTTTCACTCTCATTCCCGATGGCGCGACACATGGAATGACTCCGACCTTAACAATCGAGGGACACTCATTCGCGGAATGGACAAAGGTGATTTCTGACGATTCGATTCTTGATCAGAATGTAGAAGAGGTATTGATCCTGATTTCACCTACATTCGATGAAATCGCAAACCGCAGCCCAAAAAAACTTTTTAGTTTGGATCCCTATGCATGGGCCAAAGAGCTTCCTTCAATCGGGGATTTCGTTGTGATCTTTTTTAGCTCCTGGCACAAGAATATCGAAATCTACCTCCCGTCTATCTTGAACCAAGAGATCAGGGCGATTCTCCTCAAAAATTTTGCTGGGAATGATTAAATTTCTGTCCGGCAAGCCTGCGGATCTGGGTAGACCTTGCGAGAATAAGTTAAAGTTCGATCCAATTTGGAGATGGAAACATGACAGCGCATGGACCTCCGCTTGGAATGTTCAAAACACCGAGTCCATGGAGTGCCGGAAATTTCGCAATCAACAACTCTCAGGTCGCAAAAGTCATAGCGGTGGAGCCGAAATGAAAAATCGAACCAAAATTGTCTTCCTCAGCATTTCTCTCGCGTTCGTATGCATTTGGTTGTTTCACAGTTCAATCGGACGTCCCTCGAATTGGAGCATCCTCATGATGGAGTGGGACTACCGAAACGGCGATCAAACGAATGCATTACGTCTCGCTGGATATCACTACGACAACGGCAACTTTGAACGTGCCAAGCAAATCAACCTCGAAATGGCAGAAAACGGACACCTCGGCGCTATGGGAAACGTTGTTGCGATTTACCTCGACGAACGAGCGGGAACTGACGACGTCGTCGAGGCACGTAAATGGGCCGAGAGAGCAAAAGCCGCTGGCCATAAATACGCCGAAGACCATTTCAAGGAAATTGAGGCCTACGAGCGAAGAAAGGCCGGCCCACACAACTCAAATCAGGACAAGTGAGAGAATTTTAGAATCTTGACCGGCGCACTGAAATTTCTGTGAATGCCAACTTGGCTCACGTCGCGTGATCACGACCCCGCTTGAGGCAAGTAGACAGAATGAACAAGAGGCTTTCCAACGAACAAATTGTCGTCGTATTGCAACGACTTGAGCCCAGCGAAAAAGCGAAAGACTTGTGCAGAGAGATCGGGATTCAAAGTCCGACACTTCATGTGTGGATACATAGGATTGCCGGCATGGATGTAGCCGACGTGCGCCGAATGAAAGATCTCGAGTAGGAGAACCGCCAAATGAAGAATCATGTTTTGCGCGCTGAAGTCTCATTCTGGGCAATATGGTTTGCCTTGCCCTATCTCTTTAGTTTTGCCGGGACTGGAGGCGGAAACTCTCTGACACTATTTTTGGTGTTTTCATTTGGACTGCTCCTCAGTGGAATAACATTTTTTCTTCGAGATCGGGCTAAGCTGAGATTCATCACGAATACAGCCTTATCAATCCTGTTCTTCTTCGTTTACTCAATGATTGGCTACCCGAGCCTCATTCGACCAAATGGAGAGACTTTCGGCTTAGGCCTGGTGCTATTACTTTTGGTCGGACTGTTTCCGTTGAGCTTCTTTTTGTGTCTAAGAGTCGCCAGTCGAAATTTGAAATAGAATATCAATCGGCAGACACAGAAACCCTATGCCCTAGGGCGAATTGGAATCCGCCTTGGGCGGGCCAGAGGCCTCGAGCAAGTCCGCGGGAACTTGGCCGGCGCGAATGGCCTGCGATAGTCGCTGGTGCAACTCATGCCCCATCAATTCCGTCGCCTCCGGTAGCGGCTTGGGTTGCGCGACGATCTCGTGTTCGCGCTTGAGTTCCAACACGCGTTGATGAGCGGCCATCAGATCTGCCAGCGGGATCTGCTTGTCGCGCACAGCTTTTTCCACAGCGTCGAGCGCGATTTGATGCGAGTCCGGTTCATTGCAATACAACAATATGTCATTGCCCGCGGCGAAGGCCTTCACGGCAATCTCGGACTTGGTGAAGTGCTTCGTGAGGGCTTTCATATCGAGGTCGTCGCTGACTGTGACTCCTCGCCATCTGAGCTTGCCGCGCAGAATGTCTTTGAGCCACTTCGCTGAGAGTGAAGCCGGCAGATCCGCGTCGACATCGGTGAATTTGACATGTGCGGAAAGAAGCATGGGTAAGCGCGCTTTGATCGCGCGCTTAAAGGGTTCGATCTCGCGCGCTTCCAGTTCCGCAAGAGCGCGCGACTCCACCGGCAAGTCTTCATGACTGTCGAGCAAGGTGTTGCCGTGCCCAGGAAAATGCTTGCCCACTGGTAAAACGCCGGACTTCATGAAGCCGCGAACGCAAGCGCTACCCAGCTTGCTGACAGTTTCCATATCAGAGCTGAGGGCGCGATCGCCGATCACGGTGTTCGCGGAATTCGTGAGAATGTCGAGGCAAGGCGCGAAGTTCAGATTCACGCCGAAGGCGACCAACTCAAGTCCCAATCGATAGCTCGCGTTGAAGGCGAGCGTCGGTGACTGGAGTTTGCCTAGGGCGGCGAGTGGGGGCCACTCCGTGAAGGGTGCGCGAAAGCGCGCGACCCGACCGCCTTCTTGATCGACACCGATGAAGAGTGGTGCGCGATCCGCTTGGCGGCGGAAGATACTCTGAATCTCTCGTGTGAGCTCGTGCAATTCTTCAGGAGTGCTGAAGTTTCTCTTCATCAAAATGATGCCGCCGATGTTCTCGCGCGCGATGAAGTCGGTTTCGTCGGCGGTCAACGAAGTTCCGTTGATCCCGATGATCATGCATTGGCCAATTTTCTCTCTCACGCATCACCTCAGTTCGAGCATTTCAGTTGGCGGAGCGGGGATTGAGCCAATCTCGCAAGCCATCGCCGACAAGATTGAATCCAAGTACGAGGATCAGAATGGCCAAGCCAGGGAAAAGGCTCACGTGCGGAGCCTCCACCAAGATTCGGCGGCCTGAGTTCAGCAGTTGGCCCCAGGTCGGAACTGTCGGCGGGGCGCCGAGACCTAGAAATGACAGGCCTGACTCCGTGATGATGGTGCCGGACATTCCAAAGGTCATTTGCACGACGAGGATCCCGAAGAGGTTTGGCCAAATATGCCGAGTGAGAATTCGCATGGGTCCGGCGCCGGCGGCAGTTGCGCCCGTGACGTACTCACGATTCTTGAGATGCAACACTTCGCCGCGCACCAAGCGAGCGAAACCCGTCCAGCCGGTGATGCACATTGCGAAAATCAAATTGCCGATGGAGGGCCCCAACACTGCGACCAAGGAAAGCGCGAGCAGGAAGCCTGGAAACGCGTAGAACATATCGAGAAAGCGCATGATCAGATTGTCCGCCCAGCCACCGACATATCCCGCGAGACTACCGATGATCAGTCCGATCGCAGCACTTAAGAGGACGACAGTGAAGGCGACGCGCAAGCTGACGCGCGCGCCGTAGGCCACCTGCGCGAAAACGTCGGCACCGTTTTGATCTCGGCCCATCCAATTTTCACTTGTCGGTGATTCATGGCGCTTGGAGAGATCCATTGCGGTGGGATCATGTTGCGCAATTTGCGGGGCGAAGACGGCCAAGAAACTGGTGATCAGAATCAGGATGATGCCGATATAAAATTTCGGTTTGAGGCGTTTCATCCGAGCCTCACTTTGGGATTTGCGGCGGCATAGGCAAGATCCGTAATCAAATTGACCACGACATAGGTTGTCGCAATCAGCAGCACGCAACCTTGAACGAGCGGATAATTACGTTGCTGAATAGCTTGAAAGAGCAAGGTTCCCACTCCAGGCCAGTCGAAGATGGTTTCGACGATCACTGTTCCGGTGAGAAGCGCGCCGAATTGAAGGCCGATGATGGTGATGATCGGCATCATCGCGTTGGCGAGCGCGTGTTTGAACCAAATTTTGAAAGGTCGCAGACCTTTGGCGCGCGCCACGTTGACGTAGTCCTCGCGCACCACTTCGATCATCGAAGCGCGAGTGACTTGCGTGAGAATCGCAGAAAGGCCCAGCGCGAGAGTGAGACTCGGGAGCACGAGATGCTCCAGTCCACCGCGTTCACTCACTGGCAGCCAATCCAATTGAATGGCAAAGCCGAGAATCAACATTGGCCCGAGCCAAAAGCCAGGTGTCGACATGCCCACGAGCCCATAAGCCAAGGCCGCCTTTTCAACCCAAGAGTGGCGTCGAACAGCGGCGAGGACTCCAAAAGGAATGCCGATGCTGAGCGCGAGGAACATGGCGCCGAGTGTGAGCTCAATGGTCGCGGGAACTCGTTCTAGAATTTCTTCGCTGACGGGTCGCCGCGATTGGAGCGAGCGACCCAAATCTAAACGCGACAGTCCCGAGTAAAATCCGGCGAGTCGCTCACCGAAGGGTCTGTCCAAACCCAATTCGCGTCGTAAGGCGTCTTTATCCGCTGTCGCCGCTTGATCGCCGAGCATGATGTCCACAGGATCGCCGGGAACGAAGGCCAGCAAACTAAAACTCAGCGCCGATACTCCAAGGAGCACTGGCAAAGCGGAGAGCAGTCTGCGAAGCGTGTACGTGAACATCAGGGACTCTTCGTTGATTTCGATGGAGTGTCGGCTGCCGGTGTTGTTGGCGGCGCAGGCTTGGGCGTTGTGGATGACTTGGTGGCCTCGGGCGGAGCGTTGGTGTTCGTGGCGGGCGGAGACGTTGGCGATTTGCTGCCGGCCGCGATTCGAATCAAACTCAAACTTTCGCCTTTTGGCACGGAACCAAAGAGCGAGTTCAACGTTGAAGTGTTGAGGGCGTGTGAGCCGATGGCCTCGGACATCGTGCCGACAAGTGCCGTCGAGATGCCTTGCGCTGGCGACTCAGTACCCAACACTTCGGCCTTGTGGGTGATCAAGCTGACAAAGCGCGCGCCCTTGAAGGTGTTGAGCACTTTGAAAGTGGCGATGCCCTCGACGCTTTCTTCGGATGCGATGAAGGCTTCGCCTTTGTAGATGCCAGCGTCTTCTTCAGCCACGGCTTCGTAGGCGTACTTCACGCCCTTTTTGATGCCTTGCTCGCCCATCAACATGACGTAGCCGAGAAAGCTCGAAAGGAAGGCGCCCTTGGGAAGCGTGTTGCGAATCGTCGTCTTTTTGCCGTTCTCATTCAGAATCGCCGTCATGCTCTGCGCTTTGCCGGCCGCGCCCGAAGTGAAAGTCGCATCGATGGTGATCGTCTTCGGGCCGACGATACTGGTGTATTGATAGGAGACGGGTTTCAGTGAAGCGTCCGCTGTGGACACCAAGCTCTCCGTGAATTTGTGGCCGTCGGCCTCGGTCTTCAAAAATGAAATGCTCTTGTATTGCTTTTTCTTGCTGTCGAATTCGTAGCGTTGGACGAGATAGCCGACGTGTTGGCCTTGCATCAGGACTTTCGACCAGCCTTCATAGAGGAAGTTCGACTTGGCGGTGGAGTTGGCTTGGCCTTGCGCATCTGGGACGGCGAGAATAATCGCAAGTATCGTCAGGAGACTGCTGAGTCCGACGAACCAGCTGCGAACTTTTGCGGAGTGAAGAGCGGAGAAGAGACGCGGAGATCGTCGGCGAGTATGAAGCTGAGTTTCGCGCTTGAGCATGTGTGGGGCCTCCGTCCTGCGTGTGTCTCAAAAGTAGATAGTTAAGGTTAGCAATGGGATCATTTCGAGACAACCGTGCTATGCTTTTGAGACGAAGGGTGGGGTGGCCGTGTTGATCCACGATGGGTCCAAATCGACGCATTCAAAGCGCGAAGCATTCGCACGACCTCGCGTCGAGCCCACCGACCTCATGAGCTGGCGCGAAGTCTTTGAATCCTTGTGGCGAAGTACGGGGCGCCGCCGCCCCCTTCGCAGCGAAATGGGACAAGTCTCCATCTTCCTCGCACTCATCTTTCAGGTTTTGTTCGTGTTCTTTGCCATGGTGATCAACATGGGTTTGTTCGTTCACGACAAAATCAATTTGCAGAACGCCGTCGACTTGGGCGCGTTCTACGCCGCCGGCAAGCAGGCCGAGCTGATGAACGAGATCGCCCACATTAACTTTCAGATTCGCCAAGACTACAAATTGCTGGCGTTTCGCTATCACGTGTTGGGGACTTTGGGTCGTGACGGAGGACCTGGAGGTACGATGCGGCCTCCGGCCCGTAGTACCGGGGCTCTACAAGATGTCATGCAAAATCACTCCGTGACAGCGAGTGGACCCATCCCAATATCTTGCATCGCGCATCCTTACTGGTGGGAATTTGCCAGCCTTACAGTCGATGGAAACGAACACTATTGTTGGCAGCCGACGAACGGCTATTCCGCGCCGCCGGTGGCCATCAATGCGACAGGAGGCGCGCCGGATACAGCTGCGCTCAATGCCGCGATTCAACAGAACGCTATGGCTGCCTACGCCCAATACATCGCCTCATGTAATAGTGCCTCGCCGCTCAATTGGTCTTACTTGGCGAATATTTTGGGCATGTACAAATTTTCGGTGGCAACAAGAAAGCAAACGATTTGGAGTCTTCGTTCGAATCTCGTGAGTGGTGACATTCGCGATCGAGATAATCAGACGATCCGAGAAGGCGTTCGGAAAACTGTTCTCAAAAACTTGACCGAAGCGAGTCGCAACTCTCAAGCAAGCGTTGATTTCATCAATGGATTATCACAAGGAGATTGTGCTGGCGGAGCGAGACCTGGAGAGAACACCATCCCCGAGATTCTCACGACTCAATTGCTTTACTTTATGAGAACTTGGGAAAGTGGTGGATGTAACTTTGCAATCGCAGCGCAAAGCCAATGGGCGTCTCTAACATCAGGCGATCAACAACAACAGATCAATGCGCTTGATCCTACGGGTATACTTCGTGCGGTAGTTGCTGGTGAACCCAATCAACAAGATCCGTTTCACTCTTCACTAGGATTCGAAAAGAATCCTTGGTGTATGGCGTGGGTCGGCGTTAAGGCGAGGGCCAGTCCGCGCAAGCCCTTCGCGCCGTTCGGTCAACCAATCGGTATTGAGGCACGAGCCTTTGCTCAGCCGTTTGGCGGTCGTATCGGTCCTTGGTATGGAAACCGTTGGAGTTCGAGCGATCTAATCTCGTCGTCTGATCCATCTTCCCGTACAGATCGATTGACCTCGCCTCGGCAGCTGCCCGGAGCAGGTTTGCCCGGTTCAGCAAGTTTTGACTATATTCCCAACTTTTCTCGTTTTCCGGGTGACCAATTGGGAATGCAGTCGCAGTTGGCTCAAGGTTTGGGTCGGGTCTTCCTGCGATCGCTCGCGGTACCTCAACCGGTGCCGGGTGGGGGAACAGCAAATCCTCAGCGACCCGCAAATCGCCTCATGAACGCCTGGTTCGGCGGTTTCTACAATGTCGCTTCGACAGGCGACCCCATTGCATATGACTATATCACGCCAAGCATGGTTTCTAACAATGTCTTGGCGGGTCTCCGCAATCTTGAGATGGCGGTTGTTGCGCCAAACCTTTTCGACGTCGCCTATTACTCAATAGATCCACAAGGAACGACGACGTTTGCTAATCCGCTTCGTCAGAACTCAGGTCGTGTCACGCTGGCACCCACGGGCGCAATTGTGGCGGGAGACCTGGGTTCTCATGCGGGTACAAGTCTTGCGAATATCAATCTTGAAGCGCAAATTGAAGCGGCCAATGGAAGTCAGCCGGCGTTTGATCCTCAGCTCATGCCACAAGTGCATTGGATGATTCGTGATTGGAGAAATCTTCTCACGATGTGGGCCCCGCATCGCGCGACCAACTTTGCATTTCCGACGGAGCGATTTGGCCAATGTGCTCAAGCCGCGCTTCCTGATTCGCCCATCCCCGGTAAGTGTGCGATTGGTGGGCGCAGCGGATATTCGGTTCGATTGATTTCACGAGAGCATCTCAACGGAAAATGGAAAGTCGGTGGGGCTGATACGACGGAAGCTGACTTGAAGAATCCACCTTCTCAGCTCGGAGATTGGTGAGTTTGTTTCAGTTTGAGACGCTTTGAGGTGAAGTTCGCAAATTCCCTCGGGGGCAATCTGGTCTTCAGCCGATACTAGATTTGGTGGGGGAATCATGCCGTCCGATCTTGGACTTGGCCGCTTCTTTTTTAAACTGTCACTTCAGATGAGCGCAATTGCGCTCGCTGCTTTTATCACAGGACCAACAGCCTTTGCCCAGGGTGGGGACAAAGAAGGCAACACCTGTAAGGCCGCCGCACAAACCGCACAGATGGCCTGCAACACTTTGGGTTCCGCCGGTATGGATGCGGCCCAAGGCGCAATGTTTGAGATGATGTTGAACCAAGCTGTCGGTTTAGCGGGTCAGATGGCGAACTCCGGTCAGAACATGAATAAGCAATGTCAAAACCAGGCGGATCTTTCCAAGCTCATGGGCTTGTTGAATGCCGCCAAAGCCGCAGCTTGCACGGCTGCAATGATGAAGTGCAAATCGTCTTGCGAGGCCGACGGCACGGCAAATCTCAATGCAGCGAATACGGCGCGCTCAAATCCCTCGACGATGTCCGAGGCCACACGGCTTGATGGCATTCGCAACTCAGTGATCAAGGCCAGCGCCCAGCGTTGCGCGTCTTATCGAGTCAATACTGTGGCCAACATGGCATCGGCACTTCAGCATGCAGCCAACATGATGCAAAACCAAAATTGTGCGAATGCCACAGCCGCTACGGGCACAAGCCCGACACCATTTAGTTTTCCAACACCTAGCGATTGTACGGATCCCAACAATCAATCACTCACTTGCTTTTGTGCGCGACCCGAGAATGCATCAAAGGCGATGTGTGGTGGCGGAAATCCCGGAGTCACTCCGGGTGGAGTGCAGGCACCTCCCGGTGGAAATCCTGGAGGCAATGTTCCCTATAGCCCCGTTGATCCAACGAATCCTGGAGCGACGAATCCTTTTGATGGCCTTGGAGGTAAAGGGGGCGCCGGAGGAGGAGACTCACAGGGAAGTGGCGGCGGTGGAGCGCCCGGTGGCGGTGGGTTGAGTTCGCTGGGTGGTGAGAGCACGGGAGCTTTTGGTGCCAACGGCGATCGAGGTAGTGCGATCGGTGGCGTGTCGAGTGGAAACAACGCCGGATCAGGTGGGCATGCTGGAGGCGGCGGTGGCGGAGGCGGCAGCGGAGGAGCGGGTCGAAGTGATGACGGCGGCTTCCTCTCAAAATTGAATCTCAAAAAACTTCTTCCGGGCGATAAGTACAAAAATCGCGGACTTGCTGGAATGAACGGAACTGCGAAAGATGGCATCACTGGTCCAATGGGCCCCTCGCTATGGGAAAAGGCGACACGCCAATACCAAGAGCAGATTCAAAAGCAAAACGTGATCACGGATCGATGATCACAAACTCGAGAGATTGTTTCGAAATGAGACGCCGATCAAATTGACGTCGAAAAGATCGACGCGGAAATCTCGCCAAGCTCTCGTATTCTCCAGAGAATCCCGACCAATGTCCTAAAGTGGTTCGTGGCGACCTCCGAAAAGAGATGTGGGGGGCTTCAATGTACTCTCTTCGATTGTGGAAACTCATTTCAATGACTTCTCGGGGCGCCACGACTTTGGCGGTCGTTCTTGGCTCAGTTCTGATGATGTCGCAGGCGAGCGCGAACGACGCTGATTGGTATCGCCGGCAACTTTCAAGAGACTTACAAACAGGCGAAGTGACACAACAGGATCTCGATCGTTATGCCCGTGATCCCAGTATGTCGCGCGAAGTTCGGATGGGCGCATGCCAAGCCGCGTACCCGAACGCTGATTGTAACTCAATGGTTGGTGCGGCTTCCGCACCGGCACCCGGAGCTTCGCCCGCGCAGACGCGCTGTGAATCCGAACATGAGACGGCACAGTTGGCTTGTAACACTTTGGGTGCTGCGGGCATGAGTCCACAAGAAGGCATGATGTTCGAGATGATGATGAATCAAGCCATCATGACCGCGATGCAGATGCAGAACATGGGTCAGAACATGTCGGCCCAGTGTCAGAACCAAGCCGATCTTTCAAAACTCATGGGACTTCTCAACGCTGCGAAAGCAGCAGCATGTTTGACGGCCGTCCAGGCGTGTAAATCAACTTGCGAGGAAGAGATTCCGACATTGCAGGGCGATCCAAAGAAAAAAGCCCAGCGCGCACTTGATAAGTGTAAGCGCTATACCTTCAACTCTGTGATGAACATGAACTCGGCTTTGCAGCATGGTGCGAACATGATGCAAAACCAGAACTGTGCGAACGCGGCCGCGGCAACCTCGACAAGCCCAACGCCATTTAGTTTTCCGACTCCAAGCGACTGTTCGGATCCGAACAATCAATCTCTGACCTGCTTCTGCGCGCGCCCTGAGAATGCCGACAAGCAAATGTGCGGTGGCGGAAATCCCGGCGTCGTACCTGGTGGAAGCGTTCAAGCTCCTCCCGGAGGACAGCCCGGCGGAACAGTGCCGTATTCACCCGAGCAAGATCCGCTGAACCCAGGTGGATTCAATCCCAATCTTGGAGATGGAAAACCCGGTGGCCCCGGCGGCGGTGAGACGCAAGGAAGTGGTGGTGGTGGTGCGCCAGGTGGAGGCGGATTGAGTTCGCTGGGTGGTGAAGGTGGCGGCGGACCAGCGGGTGGGCGAGAAGGCACATCGGCCATCACGGGTGTATCCGGCGGAAACCCTGGCGGCGGTGCTGGAGGTTTCGCAGGTGGTGGCGGAGGTCGCGGAGCTGGGTCAGGAAGTGCGGATCGCGAAGGCTTCTTGAGCAAACTCAATCTCAAGCGCTTCTTGCCTGGCGACAAGTACAAGAATCGCGGACTGGCTGGCATGAGTGTTCCCGCCAAAGACGGCGTGACCGGGCCAATGGGTCCCTCGCTTTGGGAAAAGGCTTCGCGTCAGTATCAAGAGCAGGTCCAAAAGCAGAATGTGATTTTAGATAAGTGATCGGGGTTTTGATCTAAAGGGGGATTTATGAGTTCACTGAAGGATTCAGCGAGTGCTCGATGGCTCATAGGAATCGCCATCGCATTCACGATGGGACTTGTCGAGGTGAGCTTTGCGAACACCCTCATTCCGCCCACCCCTACGCCGGGTGCTGGATACGTGCGGCCGGGTAGCGGTGGTAATGCATCGGAGAGTGGTCGGGATACGGGATCGAATCAAATGTTAGGCATGCTTGCGAACCTCGCATCAGCCGGAATGCACACGTCGATCGCTCCGACTTGTTGTCATTCAAAATGCGGCGCAACCTGTCCGAATTGGGCCTTTGCGGCGATGGCGGCTGCCGCGGCTGCAAATATGGGATCGTCCTCCGGCAAATCAAATTCAGCAGGTATGGCAATGGCAGGTTGGGACTGGAATATGCCAAACCTCAACACAGGCGGAAGTAACTCGCCAGGGGTAAACAATCCGGATGGATCCAACAATCCTGGCGGGAACAATGTCATTCCGGGTCTTACGCCAGATCAATCGCAGCGCGTTCGCGATGAGTTCAACCGCATTCGCGATCAACTCCAAGGCGCAGGTGTGAAGTTTGAAAACGGAAAAATCATCACGCCGGATGGCAAAGCCTTTGGACCAGACTCCATGAGCGCAGAGGGTTTGGCCGCCCTTGGCTATGGCGAAGAGGATATCAACAAGATCATGGCGAACAATGCGGCCATCGGAAAAAAGCTGAACGACAAGTTCGGCAGTAAGATTGGGCAGCTCGGTGAAACCAGCGGCGGAGGTTCGGCGGCTGGTGGTGGCAGTGGTGCTGTCGATTACTCTTCGATGTTCGGCGGTGGCGGAAACAAATTCGCGAAAGCGAGTGGCGCCGATAAGAAAGACAAACTCAGTGGTCTTTCGAAGCGAGTGGGCGATGATCAAATCGGTGTCGCCGCCGACAACATCTGGGAAATGGTCACGCGTCGTTACCGCGATCGCGACGCTCAGAATAACTTCATCAAGGAACCGTAATCGATCTTGGCGAAGTTGATTTCGTCACTGAAGAGCCCGGAAGCGCGATCACATCGCGCACGGGCTCTTCGTATTTCACGCCCGCACCAATCACTTGCAGGCCTAACTCACTCGAGCTGACTTGTTGCCGCAATGATCGAACCACATCGACCATGCTTTCGTGCACCAAAGAGTGGCTCGAGCCGAATTGCCAGAGATAGCTTTGGCTGTGCCGTCTGAGAACTTCGCGCCCATGGGCGGCGGCGAAGGCGTGTGAGTCCGTGGCCTCGCCACTTGCGCAGATCAACGCCAAAGCGTCAGCACTGGCTTGAAAGAAAGATTCGGGATCACCCGTCTCTCTCCAGAATAACTCTTCGCTATGAATCAGAGCCTTCTCTCCGGCGTGCAAGCCACGCATGACGGCGTCGTAGAGTAAGTTACTTTCACCATCAGGAAGATAATTGAAGATGCGCGAGCTCACGGCGATCACGCCGACGTAGTGCCAAGCCTCACAGCCGTCCAACTTCGTTCTTCCGAAACCTTCGATCTCTAAACTCCCAGGCTCAACCCACACGCCGCCAAAGTGAGTTCCCGCAAGGGGGTGGCGCATCACCAGCAAAGTCGCCAACGCATCTTCGTTATGATGACGTTTGATGAGCCGATCCACAGCTCCCGGTTGAAGTGGGAGAATCACTTCGTCGGCATTGCCGATCAGCAAAGTCGAATCGCTTCCGATCAGGGCCTTCGCATTCCAAAGCGCACCGCCACTCCCCAAGGGCGCGGCGACTTCTTCGCTCGTGAGGACTTCAACATCTTGCCTCAGGCGCGTGAGACAAGAGTTGAGGCCTTCGGGAAGGTAGTGACGATTGACGATGAGTCGAGTGGGACGTTGCGATTGAATGAAGGACCAACTCCACTCGATCAAAGGGACATTCAAGAATTGAATCGCCGGCTTGGGCCAATGCAAAGTCAGCGGTCGCAACCGAGTGCCAAGGCCCGCGGCCAAGAGAAACGCGGTCAAGGTGTCCCCTGAGCCTGCGCAATCTCGCGCGCAAAATCGCGTTCGAAAATTCCGCGGTCATCCAAAACTTTGAGAAAACCTGAGTACTCCGGCAGTTTTTGGAGCGCGCTTCGGACGGTTCTGAGAGTTTGCGGCAAGTACTTGAGGTAGCGCGTGTCTTTGCGGAGCATGTAGAAGCTCGCAAAGCTTCCGCAAGCCTTAAAGCAGCGCTGAACGCTTTGCACTTCATAGATCAAATCGAATTTCTCCAGCGACAAATCGAGAAGTCGACCGTCATAAGATCTGGCCTTCTGATCTCGGCCGTCGATGTAGCGATCGATGAGGCGTCGCGCGGTTTCGTCATCCAGATTGACGTAGGAATCTCGCAGGAGGCTGACGAGGTCGTATTGAATGGCACCGAGTCTTGCATCCTGAAAGTCGATGACGCGAACTTTGCCCAATTTGATCATCACATTTCGAGAATGATAATCGCGGTGGGCGATGAACTTGGGTTCGGCCGCGATGCGCTCGCAGATTTGCTGAAAAATCTCGGACAGCATTTGATCTTCGCGTGCTGTCAATTGCAGTTGGGCTAGACCTTGTAGGAGATGCTGTCTCCCGTAGTTCATTTCCCACAAGAGTTTGGCGACATCGAATTCAATACCGAAGGCGACGCAATCATTTCGATCGAGTGTACAATCGTAATGAATTTTCAAGAGCTCATCGATGGTCGCCTCGTAGTAGGGAAGAGAATCGGCGGGGCTTTGATTCTCCCAGAACTTTCTTTCCAAGGTCAGGTCTCCCAGATCCTCAAGGAGAACGAGGCCGTGTTCGGGCCGCAGAGCGATCACGCGCGGCACTTGTACACCGTGGCGCTCAAAATGTTGCCGCACATTCAAGAAGGGATATCGACCGTCATCAACAAAGGGCTCCCACTGCATGAGGACGAAGGATTCGTCGTGGGCGACCACGCGAAAATAGCGTCGCGCCGAAGCGTCACCGGCAAGAGGATGAATTTCAAACTGTCCTGCACCGAGAGAGCTGGTCAGGAAGGCTGACATATCGATTTCAGAGGCAATGCGAGGTGTGGTGTTGGCCATAGCTAAGTTTGATCGCTTTGTGGCCAAAGAATCAACGGAACCTTCGCTTTGGACCTTCTCAGTGAAGCGTCGGATTATCTTCGTCTGTATCAAAGCTCTTGAAGAGGCGAATCAACCGACCGCCCTCGAGATCTTCAGATTCGGAGCCTTGAGTGCGGCGGACCTCAGCGGCCTCGATGGAATTGATCAGTGAACGAATCACTGGACCGTGGTCTGGCCCCAGTGCGCGAATTGTGGGGTTCACTTCGACTTGCAGGCAGAGATCGGCGAGCTCGGCCAAGAGCGCGCCGCTCTCGATCAGCTCTGAAACCTCGCGAGGTGCGCCGGCAATGAGGCGCGGCCCATCATCGCTCGGATCACTCAACGCCTCGATGAAGACGCGCTGTTGGTCGAGACTCAGTCGGCCGATGTCGGGAACGAAAATGCACATTCGGCCCAATTCGCGCAGACTTCGAGCGGATTGTAGGGCGTCCGTCTGCAAGTCACCCAGGCTTACAAAAAACCAAAGACGCGATCGATTGAAGAGCTCGACAGCTGCACGCTCCACGGGAAACCGCGGAGGGCAAACAAAGAGAATGGGCCGATCCAGACCCAATTTGTTCTCGAGCGTTGGCAAATCCGTGCGTGGCTCGTCGACGGCGAACCAATTCGCACGCTCTTCGAGGCGAGGGAAGAGACGAATCACCTTCGAGGGAGATTGGTCGTACTTCAATGTCGGGGATGAAGACTCAAAGGAGAAAGTCTGTCGAAGAGCTTCGCGGTGGGATTCGGTCGCGAAGTGAAGAAAGTCAGAGATCAAGGCGAGTCGTTGATCGTCGGACGCCGCCAAGCCATCGATCTGGGCTACAGCGTACACCGTCGGCAAAGTGGGAAAGTGTGTGAGCGGCGACGCGACGAGGCTCTGATCGTTTAAGTTGGGGTTTAAACCGCCCGGCACAAGCGGAAACGCAACGCGACCCGTGACAGAAGACCGAATGAATCGAGGAGCGTCGAAGTTCTGCGCTGAGAGAAAAATCAAATCTTGTGCGTGATAGCCCTGCTCGGCCGCGTGAACTTGAAATTGTTCAAGTGACATCAGCGAAAGTCGACATGCAAACAGCCTCTCGGTGAGGCGAGTGACCCTCACGATGAGATCGGAGTTATCGGGACTCCAAGGCGTGCGATCCATGCGAACTTCTCCCAATCTGCGGCGGTCTGCGATGCCGGTCGGAAAAAGTCCAACTCGGTGTCGGATCAGCTCAAGACACAAGCCAACTGCTGTGATCCATTGTGGCTTGCTGACATAGAACGCTGACTTACAACATCGACTTACAATGCCTATGCCATCGGGCGAGGCCACGGAGAGGCTCAAAAAGGCTCGTAGTTTCAAGGCTTTGATGCCTTTACATGGCTCGAGCGAGCTGTCTGAATTGAATGCGAATCCGCAGGAATTACAGAGTGTTGCGTGTTGCGCTGAAACGACAATCGGCGATGCTTTCGCATCGCCGATCGCCGCGACCTGGGCTTTAGTTTCTTTTTGCCCGACTCTTATTTCGCCAATCGGCGCTTATCGAGCCCGTACTTTTCAACCTTCATAATCAAACCGGCACGGCTGATTCCCAACTCTTTTGCAAGTTTGGATTTATTCCAGCCGGTACGACGTAAGCCTTCTTTGATCATCTCACGTTCGAGTTCCTCAAGAGCGTCCTTGAGTTTCCCGTGAACGCGGGCTCCCTGCACCTTGGACTTCTCGCCAATCTCGAGAATCTTCGGAGAGAGCATGTCAGCTGTCAGCTTCGTTTCAGTTCCTGACAACACCACGATTCGCTCAATTTCGTTCTGCAATTCGCGGACGTTACCCGGCCAAGCGTAGTCGTACAGCTTCTCAAGCGCACGCTTCGTCAGAATCTTCTTCGGACCACCTTTTTCAGCTTCCTTCACGAGGAAGTGTTCAGCGAGCAGCGGAATGTCTTCTTTGCGCTCACGAAGCGGCGGCACGCGAATGTTGATGACGTTCAAACGATAGTACAAGTCTTCGCGGAATGTTCCTGCGTCGACCATTTCCCGCAGATTTCGGTTGGTCGCCGCGATCACCCGTACATCGACCTTGCGCTGTTCGGTTGAGCCGACCGGCGTGAAGGTGCCCTCTTGCAGAACTCGCAGCAGTCGAACCTGCATCTGTGCTGGCATTTCACCGATTTCGTCGAGGAAGAAAGTTCCAGTGTGGGCCGCCTCAAACAGACCTTTCTTATTGGCGATGGCGCCTGTGAAAGATCCTTTCATGTGACCGAAGAGTTCCGACTCCAACAGGCCTTCGGGGATCGCACCACAGTTTGCAATCATGAAGGGCTTGTCTTTGCGGGCCGAGTTGAAGTGAATCGCCTTGGCGATCAATTCCTTACCCGTACCGTTGTCACCCTGTACAAGAACTGTCGAGTCGGCGTTCTGAATCTTGTCGAGCAGCGAGTAGAGCGCCTGCATCGGTTTTGATTTACCGATCATCGAGTCGTACTTGTAGCGACTTCCCAGTTCCTTGTTGAGTTCGCGGATGCGGTCTTCACGTTGAGTGATCTCAAGGTGAAGTGTCACGATTTCCTGTGAAGTCAGTTCCACGAGCGAAACGAACTTGGAGCGATCTTCTTCGTCCAGGACGCGCATTTTCGCGAGTGAAACTTCAATCACATCGTTGCTTGTGCCGAATGCCGCAAAGCGCTCGCGCACTTCGGCGACTCGTTGTGGGCCGCCTTCCTTAAAGAAGCCAAGGCTCACGACAGCGCCGACTAAATCATTGTCGATCCAGATCGGAAACACACCGATGTCAAAACCGGCGAGATCCCACTTTCGAACCGAATAGCGATTCTCGGAAAGCCGCAAGTCTTCCAATGTCTTGGAAACCGTCTCCGCGAGATTATCAAGGGCCGCATCCTTCTGCAGGAGATGCGCGACACCTGGATTGACGAAGTTGAGCTTCGCTTTGTCGAAGCCTTTAAGATAGCCACGCTCGTCTGTGAACACGGTGTCGACATTCCACCATGATGCGAGAATGTGCTTGAGCTTGCGAATGACGTGAATATGGTCAAACTCATCCCAATTGATCATCGGACGACTCCCCGGCTTTGCAGCCCGTTCCGACAACATCCATCGAAAGCTCGATCTAAATGTCGAGTTTTCAATCAGACGTGTCCAAAATCTTGTCGGCTAAAGTTTGGACGGGCTTGAGGGGATGTCGAATTTGTCTCGACCAAGGTCGAGAGGAGATTGCTGGCCAGCAAGGCTTGAGCGCCTGACAAGCCTCGCGGTGTTTCGAAATGACACATTCACTCAGCGCTGGCCTGAATTTGATGGAAGCGGAAGTACTCGCCTTGCTTCGCGAGCAGCTCGTCGTGCCGTCCAATTTCAACGATCTCGCCCTGTTTAAGGACGACGATTCGGTCCGCGCTTCGAATTGTGGAGAGTCGGTGAGCGATCACGAACACGGTCCGACCTTCCATCAATTCATTGAGACCCTTTTGAACTTCCATTTCACTGACGCTGTCCAGGGCGCTTGTCGCCTCATCGAGAATGAGGATGGGGGCATCTTTGTAAAACGCGCGCGCAATGCTGATGCGTTGTTTTTCGCCGCCCGAAAGCAGGCCGCCGCGTTCGCCGACTTGCGCCCGGTAGTCTTGTGGAATTCGCGAAATGAAGTCATGAGCGTGAGCGTGTTGAGCCGCGCGCAGAACGGCGCCTTGATCGCCAACATCGGGATTGCCCTTGCCGGCGCGAATGTTGGCTTCAATGCTATCGCGGAACAAAAACACGTCTTGGGTGACAAGGGCGATTCTCGATCGAAGTTCGTCGAGGCGAATTTCATTGAGCGGAATCTCATCGATCGAGATTTTTCCGGAAGTGGGGTCGTAGAATCTCTCAAGCAAATTGACCAAGGTGGACTTTCCCGAGCCACTGGATCCGACAAGCGCAATCACCTCGCCGCGTTTCACTTCGAGAGACACAGAGCGAAGCACGGGGTCGTTCCCGTAACTAAAGCTCACCCGATCAAAGCTGATCTTTTGCCAGTTCTCTGGAAAAGCTCGGGGTGTCGATGCCTGGCGAACGCGATCCTGACTTTCGATCAGTCCGAAGATTCGTTCGCTCACGACCAGTGTCTGTTGAACGCGAACAAAAGACTCTTGAAGACGCTTGATGGGATTCTGAATTTGTCCGGCGGCGATCAAGAAAGAAATGAAGTCTGAGCCCGAACTTTGCCCGCCGAAAACTTGTTGGATCACCCAGATCAACAAACCCATGACGAGAATGGAAGCCAAGAACTCATTGATCGGACTGACGGCCTCTTCCCGAGCCACAATCTGATTTCGCTGTGCCAAGTAGTTCGCCATCGATCGCTTGAGCCTGGCCCCCATCGAGGCCTCAAGTCCGAAAGACTGAATGACGCGAACTCCGTCCAAGTTCTCTTTGATGTCGGCGGTGACGGACTCCATGGCTTCGCGTGAGGCGTGTCCATACTTTCGCAGGGACCTCGACACTTGCTTGGTGATGAGAACAAAGACCGGCAAGAAGGCCAGCAGTCCAAGCGTCAGCTTCCAATCCAACCAAAGCATCCAGCCGAGAAGCGCCAATGCAATCAATGGTTCGCGGAGCACATCACCGAAGAAGTTGAGTCCGGTTTGTAGCACCTGGGTATCGTTGAGGATCCGACTCATCAGTCCACCCGAACCTGAGTCGAATTTTGCATGAAATGAAAGGTTGAGACGCAGCGCCTGCTCGACACACGAGCGACGGATGTCGCCGACGACGCGTTCATTGATCATAATGAGCGTGCGATAGTGAACATAGCGTGCAAGACCCCAAACCAAATACAGGACCGGAAATGCAAGAGGCAGAACCCAAACCGAGAACTGCAAGGAGCCGAGTGTGATGACGGAGTTGCGTTCTTCAAACACATTCTGAAACAGTAACTTGCCGAGGACGGGGAGTGCGGCGTTGCACAAGCTGATGATGCCGCCGAAGAAAAACGCCAACAGAAGCTTTGAGCTGTAGGGCCGAATGTAGGGCCAAATCTTTCCCAAGGTTTCGAGTACGCGATTCACAGTTGTGCCTCTCCTTTAAGATATCGACGGAGGTATTGACCCGTCAGACTCTTGGGCGACTTCAGCAAGGCTTCAGGTGGTCCTTGTGCGACGACGGTACCGCCGCCGCTTCCGGCCTCCGGCCCCAAATCAATGATCCAATCGCTGGCGCGGATCACGTCGAGATTGTGTTCGACCAAGATCACACTGCCACCAGCCTCCACGAGGCGATGCAAAACAGACATCAGCAATTCAATTTCACGGAAATGAAGTCCAGTTGTCGGCTCATCCAGAATGTAGAGCGTGTGCCGCTGTTGTGCGCCGATGAATTCACGCGCGATCTTGAGACGTTGGGATTCACCGCCCGACAATGTGCTGGCGCTCTGACATAGGCGCAAATAGCCCAAGCCGACTTCACGTAAGAAACTCAGCGGCTTGCGAATGGGCGGATGAGCGACAAAGAATTCCATCGCTTCGTCCACGGTCATCTCAAGAATCTCGTGAATGTTCTTGTTCTTATAGGTGATCTCTAAAATTTCGCGTCGGTACTTCTTGCCGTCGCACGCGTCGCAAATCAAAGTCACATCGTCCATGAACATCATGTCGATGACTTCGACACCAAGGCCTTTACATACCGGACATCGCCCTCCGTCGACATTGAGTGAAAATGTGCCTGGAGTATAGCCACGCAATTTGGCGTCGGGGGTCGCCGACATCACGTTGCGAATGCCATCAAAGATCTTGAGATAAGTCACTGGGCTGGATCTGGCCGTTTTGCCAATCGGTGACTGGTCCAAAAACATCACGCCGTGCACATGTTCAAGTCCTTCGAGGTGATCGTAGGCTTGGCCTAATAGATACTCCACGCGAAGCGCCTGCGCGATTGCGGGATAAAGGGTTTGGGCGACCAGCGTGGATTTTCCAGAGCCGCTCACGCCAGTGACAGTCACCAATCGATTGAGCGGAAACTTCACGTCGATGTTTTTGAGATTATGTCCGCGCGCGCCCTTGAGGGTCAGCGCATAGCGATGATCGTCGATCAAAGTCATTCTGGGCCGCTGTTTGGCGGCGGGGCGCCGGTCGCCCAAATAGGCGGCCGTCATGGATTGACTGGAGCCAAGAAAGCTCGCGCGATCACCGGCAAACACGACTTCGCCGCCGAGGTGTCCCGAGCCCGGGCCCATCTCGATCACTCGATCTGAATTTTGAATCACGTCATGGTCGTGTTCCACCACCACCAGCGTGTTGCCAAGTGCATTGAGCTTTTTGAGGATGCCAATCAGTCTGTCATTGTCGCGTGGATGCAAGCCCACCGTTGGCTCGTCCAACACATAAAGTGTCTGTGATAATCCCATTCCGAGTTGCTTGGCCAAATTGAGTCGTTGGTACTCACCACCGCTGAGAGTCTTAGTCGGACGATCAAGGGTGAGATATTCAACACCGACTTCGACCAAGAACTGCAGACGCGATGACAACTGTCGAAAGACTTCACCGGCCAACTCGCTTTGCATTTTGCTCAGCTTGAGGTCGCGGATGAAGTGATGCAATTCACCGAGGGTGAGTCGTGACAACTCGTCGAGAGACTTTCCGCCAACACGAAAGAGGGCGACCTCAGGCTTAAGACGTGAACCATGACAAGTGTGACAAGGCAGAGGCGACTTGAAGCGCGATAGAAACACGCGCACATGCATCTTGTACTTTTTGGTTTCGAGGTACTCGAAAAAACCCGTCACGCCATACCATTTCCCATCTCCGTTCCAGATCTTTTCGCGCTGAAGTTGGGGCAGGCGAAGCCATGGGGTGTTCACGTCGATGCCGGTCTTCTTGCAGTAATCAAACAGCTGCCGTCGGTCATAAGCCGCCGAGGGCATGGAAAACGGACTGAGGGCGCCTTCCTTGAGTGTGAGCTGGGGGTTGGGGATGATTTTGGCTTCATCGAGTTCAAGACGATTGCCGAAGCCATTGCACGCGGAGCAGGCGCCGATCGGTGAATTGAAACTAAACAAGGCCGTACTCGGAGAGGGGAAAGTGAAGCCACACTGTTGGCAGCGAAGGTCTTCGCTGAGCATCAACTGCGTGCCGGTGGTGTCGCGAAACTCAACCCTTCCGGCCGATAAGTTCGAGTTGTATTTCAGCGACGCTGCGTAGGCCTGTTGAACTGAATCTGCGATTCGCGCCGCATCTTCTTCGCGAAATGCGACGCGATCGATGACGATGTAAAAGTCGTGAGCGGGAATGGTCTTCGCTGAATCCGTCGGCTTGAGTTCGACGATTTCGAATTCAGCTGGCGCTGATTCGGGTTGGCACTTCGGCAGTCCGACTGATGCCGTGGCCACCAACTGACTGAGCGACTCAGTCGCATTTGCGCCCTCGCTGTTGTCAGAAGCATTTGCCTCTTCGGCCTGATCTTCTGGTTCAGCTTTGCGACGAGCGACCTTCTTGGAAGTCGCCTTGGCTGTTGATTTCGGATCGCGCAAGAGAGCTGCGGACTTTGCCGATTTTTTCTTCGGCACAAGCAGCCGCAGATAGCCGTCTTGCAATAGGGCTTGAAGTAGAACAGTCGCGTTGGGTCGATCCTCGTGGCTCAAGACGGGCGCGAGAATATAGCCGCGTTGCCCGCCGAGCTTTGCGAGCGCTTGCCGAGTGGCCTCGGTCGGGGATTCTTTCTGCACTCCAAAGCCATAGGTTGGGCAGTGTGGAAGCCCAATCTTTTCGTACAAGAGTCGCAAGTAATCGATAACCTCGGTTGAAGTGCCGACGGTGGATCGCGAGGTCTTGACGGTATTCTTTTGTTCGATGGCGATCGCGGGTGGAATATTGCGCACGCTTTCAACGTCGGGCTTGGGAGCCTTTCCCAAAAACTGCCGAGCGTAGCTGGAAAGCGATTCGATATAACGCCGCTGGCCTTCAGCATAAAGAGTTTGAAACGCCAAAGACGACTTACCTGAACCGCTGGGTCCACAAACAACAGTGAAAGATCCCAGCGGAATCTGCACATCGATGTTCTTGAGATTGTTTTGTTTCACCCCCCAAAGCTCGATGCTTCGAGCCGGGGGCTTCTCGGGCGTCTTCATGATGTCCCTACAGTTCAGTTGGCGAGATCTTCTTTGAGGAAATCGCTGTCATCTTTTGAGCCGCCCGACGAAACTCCGCTCAATTCACGAGGCTCAGTTCCGCGAATGAAGGCCTGGGTGAGAACTTTGCGCGAGCTCACAGAGGCCAGCTTGCCCGTTTCAGCATCGATGTTCGCGATCACAATGCCTGGCGGCTGAGAAAAGTTTTGTCCGGGCTCATCGCCATGCGTGGCCTTCATGAACTCCAGCCAGATCGGAAGCGCCGTACGTCCGCCGACTTCGCCGAGGCCCAAACTTCGTTCTTCATCAAATCCCACCCAGACACCTGTCGCATACTGAGTCGTGTAGCCGACGAACCAACCGTCGAAGTAACCATTCGTCGAGCCGGTCTTCCCGGCGACAGGACGACCCAAAGCGCGCGCTCGCGCCGCGGTTCCGCCTTCATCATTCACCGTCGACTGCAACAAAGTCGTGGCCACATACGCCGTCTGCGGTGAAATCAACTGATCCGGATCGTCGAAGAACAACCGCGGTGAAGTGGCGATCGGCAAAGTTTTGTCCTGACCCGGTGTCGCGGACGGATCAGCGATTTCCGGATCCTCGGGAGCGGCCGTGGGCGCCGCTGTTGGTTCAGGCGCCGCTTCGCCCATGCGTTTTGCGAGGGCCGCCTGCCGCTTTTGCTCAAACTCTTCTTCCATGGGTCCTAAGTCTTTAGCGAAATACTCATCGAGGCTTAGGCCATCGAGAATCACATTGCCTTGTCGATCAATCACCTTCTCCACGATCTTGGGTCGAATGCGCTTTCCAAGACGTGCGAAGTGCGAAAAGGCCTTGGTCATTTCGTACAAGGTGACCGAGCTTGAACCCAGACCCAGAGACAAATCTGGATTCAACGGCGAGAAGATCCCGAGGCGCCGCGCGTACTCAAGGGCCCAGCTGACGCCGATATTCTCGAGGATTTTCACCGTTGGAATGTTGAGAGATTTAGAGAGAGCCGTGCGAAACAGAATGTCGCCCGAAAACTTTTCGCCGTGATTCGATGGTTTCCACTTCTGCATGTCGCTATCTTGCCCTTCGACATTTGAAGCGTCTCGCCCTTCAAACACCAGCGGTGTGTCTTGCACGAGTGTTGCGGGCGTGTATCCCTTATCGAGAGCCGCCGCATAGACGATGGACTTGAAGCTGGATCCTGTCTGGCGTTTCGCTTGCAGTGCGCGATTGAATTGATTTCGAGCGAAGTCATAGCCGCCGACCATGGCGGCAACTTGGCCCGTCTTCAAATCAAATGAAATCAAAGAACCTTCAACCGCAGGTTCTTGATCCAATGCCACCTGCGCGTAGTTGTCAAAATTGAGGTGATCGAGCTTGCCGCCCGCTTTGCGGGCCGCCGCGATCTTACCGAGCAAATCTTTGCTTCGCGGTGAAACAAACTTGTCGCCGGTGATCTTGACCAACACCACGTCGCCGACTTTGAACGCGAGCGAAGGCTTTGCGAGTTTCGGTGCATAGTCCGGGTTTGAATTGGGATCGGGTTTTCGAGCCCACTCGAAATCTTTCAGATCCATCAAGGCCTGCACATCAGCGAAGCGAACTTCAACAAGGCCTAATCCATCTTCGATTCTCGTGATCACGGCTTCGACGATCTGTCCTTTGGTGGCGTAAGGGGGCAAGTTGCTCACGACCCGTTTCTGCGCATCCAGTTTTTGAAAGATCGGCAGTGCCGCTGGCTTCTCGGCTTTCGCTTCGGTGTCGGCGGGCTTTTCAGGCTCGATGAAACGGACCGGAGCGATCTTGTCTTCCAAGGCCTTCTTGCCGCGAACAAAAAAGTTCTCCAATTCTTCGGGCTTTTCAAGCCGTCGAAGTGGACCTCGATAACCTTGACGCTTATCCACAGCACGCAGCCCTTCGCGCACCTGTTCTTGCGCGGCTTGCTGAGCTTGAAAGTCGATCGAGGTGTAGACCTTGAGGCCTTCATCAAGAACCTTGGCTTCACCGATCTTGGCGACCAGCATTTGTCGAATCGTCTCCATCACGAAAGGGGCAACATCGCGATAGCTACGATCAATATAGACTTTGACGACCTCGTTGGCCGCAGCTTCGGCCTCAGCCGCCGTGATGTAGCCCACCTCGGCCATGTTGTTCAGAACTTCACGCTGTCGGCGTTTGGCGTTTTTTGGATTCGCAATCGGCGACCAGTCCGTCGGCCGTTGCGGCAATCCCGCGATCATCGCGATCTCGGCGAGGGTCAGGTCTTTCAGCTCTTTTCGAAAATAAGTCTCCGCGGCCGCGGCCACGCCGTGCGCGCCTGAGCCGAAGTAAATCTGATTCAAATAGAGATAGAGGATTTCTTTTTTGCTGAGATGTTCTTCGAGTTGCTTTGCGAGCACGGCCTCGCGCAACTTTCGGGTGAGTGTGCGTTCGGGGGTCAGAAAAAGTTGCTTGGCCAACTGCTGCGTGATGGTCGAGGCCCCGCGAATTCTTTCGCCTCGGAAACCTTCAAGGAGGGCGCGCGCGATGGCGAGATAGTTGATGCCTTTGTGTTCGTAGAACTTTCGATCTTCCGTAGCCAAAAAAGCTTCAATGAGTTTTTCGGGAATCTTGTCGATCGGCACCAGCGTGCGATTCTCGCGCATGAACTCGCCCATGCGTTCGCCGCCTTTGGCATACACTTCAGTGACGAGCAAGGGCTTGTAGTCGTCGACTTTGAAGATCTCGGGAAGCGCCGAGGTCGCGGATAAAAACATCACGGCGCCGGCGCCGATGATGATCAAGACGGTCGCAATACCAAGCGCAAGTAAACGAGGAAAAAGGCGACGCATACGGAGACTCTCCTTTGATCACCAGTACGTTCTCAATATGAACGTTTGTGTAACCTTGGGAGAGTATCTCGGAGCGCGGCGCGCGCACAATCAGGCGCGCCGCGGCAACAACCATAGCTTCCTTGTTATCGAGTCGTTCGACTGCCGGTCCCGGGCGTGAAGTTGAGGATTTCCGTCGTGCAGAACTCGGCCGGGGCCGCGCCGCAGTTCTCGGGTTGGCCGTTTGAGGCACGGGGTGGAGTTCGGCACAAACTGCGAAGCGTTGTGAAGCGAGCGGGAACGCTAGAGACGGCTTCGGATCGTCTTTGGCCCTCGGATTCAGACATCCGTCCTGCACGACCGGCGCAGCGCTGAGCGCGGGCCCGGGCGTTGCCGGCTTGAGCAGCTTGCGCGGATTGCTGTTGGGCTTGGCCAAGTTGGTTTTGCAAGTTCTGCTGTTTTTGCATGGCCTCTTGTTGAGCCATCTGCATTCGCTCTTGATTTTGGCGTTGGTTCATTTCGAAGGTTTCGCGCAGAGTTTGCAGTTGCTGCTGCACGCGGGTGTAGGCCTCTTGTTTTTTGACCTTTGCCGTCTCTTCGAGCTGCTTGAGTTTTTGGATGATCTCGAGGCGTTGCTTTTCAAGCATGGCGGATTGATCCGCGACGAGCTTCTCTTCGTCTTTCAATTCATCCTGAGCTTTGTTGATATTGTTTTGCGCAGCCCGTCCCTCGGGGGAGTGACCGGCCATACATTCGTTGTAGAACGCCGTGTAGTCCGCTTGTCGGGATCGCATGTCTCGCTGCGCGCGGCGACGCTCGTCTCCGGCAAGGCTCGACATGCTGCCTCGGTTTTGAGGACCTTGATTTCTAGCTTTCAGCCGCGCCTCTTCGGCCACCTGATATTTGGCTTGGGCAGCGGCGCGACACTGAGCAAGCTGTCCATCGCGCATCCGATTAATGTTCGACTGCAAACGTCGAAGCTTGTCGCGCATTTTCACATACTCAGCATCCATCGCTCGATAGGCTTCTTGGGCCTTGTCGAGCGCTTGCGCTTGCTGTCCGTCAATTTCGTCGAGCGTCTTCTTAAGTTGGTCCATCAGCTCGCGCTCTGCTTTGCGAAAATCCATCGCGGCCTTTTCCATGTCCTGGCGCAGTTCCATTTGCTTTCGTGCGAGCTCGGATTGGACGTCGCCCAGTTGCTTCGTCAAATCTTGAATTTGTCTCTGATTGTCTCGGCGATCTTGATCGGCTTGGCGCTGTTCTTCCCTGTGATCACGACTTGAGCCCGCATAGAGTTCGGGGCAGGCCGACGCGTCGGTCGAATCACAGTCTTCATCGTCACCAGTTTCAGCATCGATTCGGCTTTGCGCCTCACGACACTGATCGGCTCGGCGGAAGCAGGATTGAACATTTCTTTCACCAATTCTTGTGCAAGCCTCCATGAATCTCTCGTGGGCATTCTGAATATTGGAAACCCATTGCTGGCAGGTGCCAGCTTGTGTGCTTGCTCGAGCGCAAGATGCCAAAAAGGTATTGATACATTGCTGACGCGCGTTCGTACCTGCAGTTTCTGCGGCACAGGCGGCTTCGGCGCCGGCTTGATTGCAGGTGTTATTGGCGAGTGCGGAAGTCTGATGCAGCGGATGGTTCGGATCCGTGACGAAAACAACAACGAGAAGGCTACTGAAAACCACACCTCGCACAGCTGTCGTGAACTTCGACACCAAAGTTTTGCTGGAAATGCTTTTCATTGGACGGCGCCCCCTTCAACTGAATTCCTAAAGAGTTTAGCAGCAAGGGCGGTGCCGTTTCTCGTCTCTTCGCCAAAAAGCTGTGCGCTTCAGGACGGAGGTCCAAGTCGCCCACACAATTGTCTCAAATTGAGACGCGACTCATCGCAAGTGACCTCGATCGTGAAGTCTTGCGCACGCGAACAAAGCCCAAAACAAAGCCCAAAACAAAAGCCTGAGTGTGATTCACATCGTGAAATGAGGATGCCGGCGGCCTCGCGCCATAGAAGAAAAAAAGGGGTCGGGGCGCTCATCGAATCCCAAGAGACCCGTGTTCTTTAAGGTGGGCGACCATATGCCGACTTTAGGCTTCTCGTGATCCCGAAGGCCGAGCTTGCTCACCATCGACAGGGACAGTCCCCAATTCATAAGACTTGTAGGGTCTCTTTTGTTCGGAGGCATATGCCACCGAACCCCACACACAGCTTATCACCTTCCGAGAGGGATTCGCAAACTACCCTCAAATTGATACTGGTGAGACGAGCGAAACTTGACCTTCGCCTCAGTCGGTCAATCACCTTAAGCAATACACGATGGGCCCAAATCTGATGCCAACTTGTGCAGGGATAAGAACTCTGCGCGCGTCATGTTTCGACGCGAGCTTCTTCGCTTGACCTTTTGCTAGAGTGGCCTCGGCCAGCTTCAGCCCGAGGCCACTACGTCCGATAGCGGAACATGCTTGCATCACACCCGACACATGAATTGCTGGATCTCTATGTGCCCTGGTTGGCCTTCGGCTATGGCGCGATCATGCTGGTGGTCTTGAGTCAGCCGCGGCTGATGGCATTGGCCGAGCAGCGGTTACCACCTCAGCTGCTGACGCAGTTTCGCGCGCATCAGAAACTCGCGTGGATTTGTTTGGTGATCGGTAGCATTTGGTTGCTGCAAGGCGCATGGCTGGGAAGCTAAGCGATTCGGCCGAACTTCGGCCGGTGATGAGCATGAATTCACCCCAAAATTGATGTCTTTAAAACAAGCGCTTTCGCGTGGCATTTTTGAATTTGTGCGATTAGTTTGTTCCAGCTATGTCAGGAAAGAAGCCGCGCCGCCCGAAGGGCCAATTAAAAAATTCCGAATCTGGCGATTCAGCTGGCGTTTCAGGTGATGACGTTCGACAGGGTCGTGCATCCAAGAGCGCTTCGCGGTCGGTAAAATCTGGCGCGCAAATGAATTGGTCGGATTGGCTGGCTGCGAGCGAGGCGCGCGCGCCTCAAGAGGCCACCTCGGCTCATCAAGAAAAATGGAAAAAGTTAAACTTTCCGGAAGCTGGCAAGCTGGGCGAGCGCTCGGTGGACTATTCGTCCAATGAAAAGTCGCTATCGATCTCTGACGCGGATTCAAGTGCCAGCGTCGCCGCGAAAGTCGAAGTGGGCCCGATCCAGAACTCAAATCCTGCGACGGCATCTGAGAGAGGCGGCAGCGCTGTCGAGAGCAAGAGCGAACCGCGCGTTTACAGCGTCGGTCAGCTGAACAAATTGGCCAAGTCGATGCTTGAGCGTGAGTTGCACACGATTTGGTTGCGCGGCGAAATTTCAAATTTTCGACCGAACGCGGGATCAGGGCACTGGTACTTCTCGTTGAAAGATTCGCAGGCGCAGATTTCCGCCGTCATGTTTCGCGGCTTCGCACAACAGGTGAACTTCAAACCGGCCGACGGAATGGAAGTTTTGATTCGCGGTAAAGTCACTTTGTACGAGGGCCGTGGGCAATATCAGATCGTTGCGGATTCGATGGAGACAGTCGGAGCGGGTGCGCTGCAACAGCAGTTTGAAAAGCTCAAAGCTCAGTTGCAGGCTGAGGGACTTTTTTCTCCTGAGCGCAAGCGATCCATTCCGAGTTTTCCGAAGCGGATCGCCTTGGTGACCTCGCCCACGGGCGCAGCGGTTCGCGATATGTTGAATGTCCTGGCACGCCGGTATCGAGGTGGCGAGATTCTTGTGATTCCTTGTGCGGTTCAGGGGGACAAAGCTCCTGGAGAGATCGTTGCGGCTTTGGCCTCGCTCAATCGTTTGCGTGAGATCGACGTGGCCATCGTTGGTCGCGGCGGCGGATCCATCGAAGACTTGTGGGCCTTCAATGATGAGCGTGTGGCGCGCGCGATTGTCGCCAGTCGAGTCCCGATCATCTCCGCCGTTGGTCACGAAATTGACTTTACCATTGCAGACTTCGTCGCCGATCTGCGAGCGCCGACACCTTCGGCCGCTGCGGAATTGGTGTCTCAGTCGGCGGGAGAACTGAGTCAACGGATTGCGCGTTTGCGGCAAGCGCTGAGGCTTGCCGTGTGGCGACGCCTCAACGAGGCGAAAATTCATTGCACGCATGTGGTTCGCCGTTTGATCGATCCGCGTCGGACATTGCAAGAGGCGATTTGGCGTTGTGATGAGCTTCGCGATCGACTCGAGCGATCCATGCGCCTGATGGTCGAGGCGCGGCGATCGCGTACGCAGGTGCTGCGAGCTGAGCTCGGTGATCCGACCAAGCTGATCGCGGAGCGACGCTGGTTGTGGCGGGCGTTGCGAGCGCGACTGCAAAGCAGTGAAGCGGCTTTGCGTGCTAAAAAATTCGAGCGAGTCCGCTTGGCGATGAGCATTCTGGATTCTCTGAGCCCGCTTCGCGTGCTCGACCGAGGATACGCCGTCGTTCGGTCGAGTCAGGGTGTTGCACTCAGGGATTCGCAACAAGTGCGAGTGGGTGATGAAATCAATGTGCGACTTTCGGTCGGGCAGTTGACCGCGCAGGTGAAAGCGACGGCGCACGACAGTACGTGAGGCTGATTGAACAGGTGCCTCGGTCGGAATGCGATGACGAAAACGTGAATTTGAAATAGTCGGGACTCAATCGACTCAGAGAAGGGGGATCCCAAATGGCAGGCCAACAATCATCGAGCCATGCGTCGGCAGGAATCGGCAAAATGGATTTTGAGAAGAAGCTTTCGCGGCTTGAGGAAATCGTCGAGAAAATGGAAAGCGGCGAGATGCCGCTCGAGGAGTCGCTCAGGCTCTTTGAAGAGGGCGTGAAGCTTTCACGTGAATGCAACGTGCAACTCGCCGACGCTGAGCAAAAGGTCAAGTTGCTGCTGTCTGTTGACGAACAGGGCGGGGCGATCACCGAGGACTTTGATCCCGAAGCTGAAGACTGAAGTTACGAAAGGGCGCTGAAGCCCGAAGCTGAGTTTCGGCTTCTCAATCTCGACAGAACGCAGGCCGCGCAAGGCTTGCGCGCACCCCGATACCTAAGGATGAGCATGAACCCAGTAGATCAAATTGATGAAGCCAAGAGTCTCGCGCGAGTTCTCCAATTCATGGAGGCTTCCGCCAAACTGGTGCATGAGGCTCTGGATGAGCGATTCGCAGCCCATGATGACCGAGCCGAGGGTTGGCAGCGATTGAACTCGGCGATGCGATACTCCTTGTTGCAAGAGGGTGCAAAGCGCTTTCGTCCCAGTTTGTCTTTGATGGTGGCCCAGGCGCTGGGTGCGCCTTCGGAGCAAGCGCTACCATACGCCGCGGCTTTGGAGTGTGTGCACACCTACTCCCTGATCCATGATGATTTGCCATCCATGGACAACGATGACTTCCGGCGCGGGCAACCGACCTGTCACAAGAAATTTGATGAGGCGACCGCGATTCTCGCAGGTGATGCGCTGCTGACTGATGCCTTCGCCTGGATCGGTGAGGCCTATGCGGAGCGGCCCGAAGTCGCTCTGCGAGCCGTGATTGAGTTGTCGCGAGCCGCAGGATCGCACGGCATGGTGGGTGGACAGGCGTTGGATTTGCGCGCGCAATCTGGGGCAGCGACGGACATCGAAGAGCTGCGACTGATGCACCAGCTGAAAACTGGAGCTTTGATTCGCGCTGCAGCTGTGGGCTCGGCCATCATTTGCGAAGCGAGTGAAGATCAAATTGAAGACTTGTCGGATTATTCGGCGGCCCTCGGCCTAGCCTTTCAGGTGGCGGATGATCTCTTGGACTTCGATCAAGCTCGACCTGAGGCGGGCAGTTACTGCGCGCTGCTAGGTCCAGAGAAGACGCGCGAATTTCTCTTTGAACTGACAGACGAAGCGCTCGAGGCCATCATCGATTGGGACGAAAGCGCTGAGACTTTGCGTAGTCTTGCGCTCTACAATCGGGATCGAAGTCGATAAAGTTTGGTGGCATGAACACGGATAATCGAGACGATGATAATCCACCGACTTCAAAGTCCGTCTTGGAGGAGCCGATGCGAGCGGATTTGGGTTTGGTGGAGCTGGGAATGGCCTCGTCGCGACAGCGAGCACAAAGTCTGATTCAAGAAGGCCGCGTCTTCCTGATCAACGCCCAAGGTCAGCGCGTCGCTATAAAAAAGGCGTCGCAAATTCTTGATTTGCGTTCAGGTGGGCGTCTCGAGCTCGCGGAGTCGGGTGGGCCTGACTTCGTATCTCGCGGTGGCCTCAAGCTGCACGGCGCACTGCAAACTCTTCGCGACATGAATTTGTCATTGCCGCTGCAGGACGCGCTGGTGTTGGACATCGGCGTTTCAACCGGAGGCTTCACAGATTGTTGTTTGCAAGCTGGCGCGCGCGCTGTTGTCGGCATCGATGTGGGCCACGATCAGCTCGCCGCTTCACTCCGCCAGGATCCTCGGCTGAAAATCTTTGAGCGATGGAACGCGCGCGAACTCGATCAGCCCGGTCGTCGCGATGAACTGATGGCCGCCACAGATGCGAAACTCTTTGATGTTGTGGTGATGGATTTGTCGTTCATTTCACAGCGCTTGGTTTTGCCAGCTATACTCGGAAGTGGCCGGGAAATTCTCAAGCCCGAGGCCGCGCTGCTGACCTTGGTGAAACCGCAATTTGAATTGGGACGTGATGCGCTCGGTAAGGGCGGCATCGTCAAAGACGAAAGACGTTTGGCTGAACTTGAGCCGCAAATGCGCGACTTTGTCGCCTCACTCGGGTGGACAGTGCTTGCGTATTTCCCGAGCGCGATTTTGGGTAGCGATGGGAATCAGGAGTTTTTCTTGTACGCCAAGCCGCCGCAACAGTTGAATTGGCTCTAAGGTGAATTGGTTGTGAGGCGTTTGGAGTTTGCGGAAAGCTGACCGCGGATGAAGTCGACGAGGAGGGTGAAGTGAAATCACAAATGTTTTCTTCGGTGACAGTGGCCTCGCTGTTGTTGGGCTTGCTCTTGGCCCTCTCAGGCTGCCAAGGCCTTGAGACGCGCACACGTCCCACAGCCAACAAGCCGCGCGTCGCGACGACTCCGACGAGCGGATCAACAGGCGCAGCAACATCGAGCCCACAGGTGCTCGTAGATCCCGCTCCGACTTCGGATCCCGAACCCTTTTCGTCTTCATCTCCCGACGCTTCGCCTGACCAGCCAGAAAATACGCAGGCCGCACCCGCACCGACGCCCGTCGACACCAGTTTTTTGCAGAAAGAGATTCCTCGCGTTGGCGTGATCTTGGGTCCGGGTGGACTCAAGGCCTATGCGCACATCGGGGTGCTTCGCGAGTTTCACCGTTCGCGAATTCCAATTCACGCCATCGTGGGCTTGGAGTGGGGTGCGTTGATGGCGGCGACTTATGCAGAAAAAGCTCAGCCCAACGATGTCGAGTGGAAGGGATTTCGCTTGCGCGAAAGCGATGTCGCCGACCGACGGGATCTCACAAAGTACAAGGCCAAGTCGCCCGCGGATTTCGATGCTTATCTCAGTTTGGCGTTTCCAAGTGGCGGCATTGAGAAGATGAAGGTCCCCTTCGCCTGCCCTTCGATTCAATCAAGGCTGAAGCAAAACGCACTGACTTGGCAAAATCGCGGTTCGGTGAAGGAAGCCGTGTCGCGATGTCTGCCGTTTCCACCGCTGATGCGTGAAGCCGGTTCGATGGCCGCACCCATGGCCGTCCAAGAGGCTGCGCAGTGGCTGCGGCAACAAGGCGCGACCCTCATTGTTTTGGTCAACGTGTTGGGTCCAGGCGAGGCCTTGCATGCCGAGGTCGCATCGGCGGATCACGCGTCGAGCGTGCTATGGAGCGAAGTGCGTCGAACTCTGGCGGGCGCGCGCGCTCCGACCGTCAATTGGATATTGAGCGTCAATACCAGCGGTCAGCGGCTTGAGGACTTCGCCGCCCGCAGGGCGAGTGTCGAAGCGGGGGCAAGAGCAGCCGCCGATCTGACGCGCAAGCTATCTCAGCAGTACGGCTTTTGATCGACCGAGTATCGGTGCGGGCATTCTTGTGCTAAACTCGCGTGGAACTTGGCGCGCGAGTCGCGCGGAGGAATTGCATGCTGCAATCTGCAAACCGGCAACCCACAGACAACATGTCCATTTTCAAAAAACGTCGTCAGAGCCTTGTTGAAAAGGCCAAGGGCGCCGCCATCGTTTTGATTTCCAATCCTGAGCGAATTCGCAATCACGATGTTCACCATGCGTTCCGCCAAGACACGAACCTCTATTACCTAACGGGTTGGGAAGAGCCGGAAAGCATTTTGATTTTCCGACCGGGCCAGAGTCCTGAAACGGTTTTGTTTGTTCGCCCCAAAGATGTCGAGCGCGAGACTTGGGACGGCTTTCGCTATGGCCCGCAAGGCGCTCAACAACATTTCGGCGTCGATCAGGCGCACTTGATCGATGACTTCGACAAGCTGGCGGTGGATCTGCTGAAGACTTGTGATCGCCTGTATTATCGTTTCGATATCGATGCGGATTTTGACCAAAGAATGTTGGGTCTGTTGGCGCGCGTACGCCGAGCCCACGGGCGCAGTGGCCGCGGTAACATGCCGATCCACGACTCCGCCGAATTGATTGGCGAACTGCGCGTGATCAAAACGGAAGAAGATGTGCAGCTCATGCGCCGCGCTTGCTCAGTCACCGCCAAGGCCCACGTTGAAGTCATGCGATCGACTCGACCTGGCGTCACGGAACGACAGCTTCAGGGCGTCTTTCTCCATTCGATCTATCAGCAAAACGCCGATCGAGAAGGTTACAATGCGATTGTCGCGACGGGCGCGAATGCCTGCACTCTTCACTACGTCTTTAATGACCAAACTTGTCGCGACGGCGACTTGCTCCTGATCGACGCAGGTGCCGAAGTTCGCTATTACACCGGCGACATCACGCGCACTTTTCCGGTCAACGGCAAATTCACTGCGGCTCAGCGCAAAGTGTACGATCGAGTTCTCGAGATTCAAAAGGAACTGATCTCCATTTCCAAACCCGGATTGGCGTTCAAGCAGCTCCAAGATCGAACGATCGAGTATCTCACGGATGCGATGATTGATCTGAAGCTTCTACATGTGCCCCGCACCGAGGCGGTGGAGCGCCAACTCTTCAAGAAGTACTACCCGCACGGGGTCAGTCACTATTTGGGAATGGACGTGCATGATGCCGGACTTTATCAGATTCACAACGAGCCGCGACGACTCGAGGTCGGCATGGCGTATACGATCGAGCCGGGACTTTATATTCCGGCCGACGACGCTACTGCGCCCGAAGAACTGCGGGGCATCGGCATTCGAATCGAGGACAACGTGGTCATCACTTCGAACGCCTGTGAGATCATGACCTCCGAGGCACCTAAAGAAGTTGCGGAACTTGAGGCGCTCGTTGGGCGTAAAGCCTAAGGCGAGCCAGAGGCGCCGTTTTGACGGCGCCTTTGCATCTCTTTAAAAGAGACTTCGGAACTGAACTTCGGGACAAATACCCTCGATTCAAAACGCCATCTACTTGACAGAATTGGGCCTGCCCGGCGACTCTGGCCCAACCATCGGCTTGGGTGATTTTGCCCAAGCCTCCAACGCGCCCTTAGCTCAGCTGGATAGAGTACTTGGCTTCGAACCAAGTGGTCGGAGGTTCGAATCCTTCAGGGCGCGCCACTTTCAAAGACCCAATTATTGTGAGTTTCTCCCCAGCAAAAGCGGAATGGGACTGCGAAGCAGTCGCCAAATCGCGGGCTGGCTGGCCAGCGCACTGGCACAAGCCGACAGCGCGAGCGCCTGCGCAAGGTGCGACGGACGAAGGATGAAGTGAACTCTGAATTCGCGGGTGATGCCGGGGCCTGGCGGCATATCAAAGCCCGTCGGAAAGCCAATGAGGATGATAAGGTACGCAACCGACACACCGATCGCCCCGCCGATTAACCCCAACAGAAGACTTTCAACAAACCAGATTTTCCAAACCCGCCTTCGTGTTTCACCGTTGGCTCGCAGTGCGCCGAGTTCGCCGGCGCGTTCAAGAAAACTGGATGAGAGCGTACTCAATACGCCAAGCCCGACGATGATGAGGAAGATCACGCGGATCACGCCGAACTGCGCTTCGAGGAAGCGCTTCACATTGCCATAGTAAAACTGATCGATCTCTTCAAAGGACTTGAGACTGAGTTGAGTGCCGACGCTCGCCTGTTGAATCGTGGCTTTGAACTCGGGCCACAGTTGGCGATCTTGTAGGCGCACGGCGAAACGCTCGATCTTCTTGGTGTCGAGAAATGACTGTGCGGTGGAGAGCGGAATTCGAAAGAAGGTGTTATCAAAGTGGTGTGAGCCCGTATGGAACACGCCGCGGACGATGAGCTGCACGCCATTCATTTGGCCCGCATGCGTTTGCCCCGAAAGCAAAATTGAATCGCCAGGTTTGGCCTGTAGGGCGTCGGCCAAGCCTTTACCCAGTATGATCCATAGCTTTGCCGAATCCGAGTCGGCGCTGTCGTGTGGAGGAGGAGCGAGATCCTGACCCGCGATGAAATTGAGCGAGGTGAAGAAACTCGATTCGCGCGTGGGATCGACACCCTCGCCTCGGCCCGCGAGAGTCACCGCACCGCGAGTGAGAAATCCAACGAAGCTCACGCGAGGGAAAAGTTCCACAAGTTGCGTTGAGTGGCGCTTGAGTTGATCCTCGATGCCATGTTCATCGAACCAATACTCCCACGGTGTCTCACTTCGATGGCTTTCAAGTTCGACACGCGTGACCTCGCCGTGTCCGTAGCGAATGCGAATCGTGTTTTCTCGCCACGTGGTGAAGATCCCCTCATTGAAGGCTTGAAACATGAGCAAGCCCGCGGCTCCGAGCGCCAATGTCATGGCGCTCGCCAGCGTCCGTCGGGGACTGCGCAGTAAGTTTCTCCATGCTAGCTCAACAATTCGCATCTTGCTCCGTGGTGATCCCCGGCCTTCGACTCAAGCGCATCAACAGCAACTGGATCCATCGCGCCGTTTGGGCCGCTTGCTTCATCGGGTGCTAGAATGGCCTGGTCTGCAAATTGTATCAAGATCGATGCAAGTGCCAAAGCGGCGGCAGGTCGGCGACTGATTCGGAGTGCTGAAGGATAAGTGGCAACCGTCATTGGCGTGGGAAAGTTCTCGATTCATAGGTCGATTATGGGAGACAGAAATGGTCACTGACCCTGAAGTCCTTTCTCGCCTCAATCTTCGTGCATCGGGATTTGTGTCGCAGGCCTCGACAACACCTCCTCAAGAGCAGGTGCGTATCCTCGCCATCGGTGGCCTGGGTGGTGAGTTCTTAGCGCCGGCCTTTGTCGGCAATTATCTGAAGGCCATGTCCTCCGCGTGGAGGCGTCTTTGGCCAAACAGTGAGTTTCGCATTCTTCAGCCCACCATTGCGCAGTCCATGGATGTCGCAGCTGAGCTGATCGCGACGGAGTTAAGCGCACAACCTGATTCAAGCTGCATTCTCTTCGGTCACTCTAAGGGTGGTGTCGACATTCTCGAATGCCTTGTGCGTTATCCGGAGGTGCGAGGCAAAGTTCATTCGGCGATCCTTGCGAACTCGCCACTGCAGGGCTCTTGGGTCGCGGATTTTTTGCGCGACCAAGCTCAGCAGCTGCCGCTGTTTCGCTGGACGGGAATTCTGAATGCGACCCGTGCGGCGGGCTGGTCCTGGTCCGCACTTCTCGATGTCACGACGGAGCGCCGACAAGAATTCTGGACTGAGCAGTGGGATGCTATGCCCTTTGCGGACCGTCAGCAGATCGCGAGTCTGCTCACGATTCTGACTTGTCGGCATGAACGCTCTCGTCAGGCCGCATGGCCCATCATTTTGCCGCACTGGTTGATGCAACAGCGCGGAATTCCCAATGACGGATTGGTGGCGACGGCCTCGCAGCGGCCACCGCTCCGGCCCGAGTTCGCACGCACGCGAATGCTCACATGGTCGCAACATCACGGCTATTTGACTTGTTCATCGACGCTGTCGCGAATCACCGATCTCGAGCGAACCGAATTGCTTCGTCAGCTCACACAGTCCAACGCCTCCGAGGCGGCTCGTCGAGTGCGATTCCCCATCTCCCAACGCCCCCGTCGTGCGGGTGAAAACTCGGAACTTGAACATGCTTATTCGATCTAATGTCGATCTCTTACCAGCGCGCCCTGCTTCAGCTTGGCGTAAAATTTCGATGGGCTCGTGGCGCCCCACGGGCGACTCCAGTGTCTTTGTCGAACTGGATCTGACGATGGACGCATTGATTGAACGATGGCGATCGCGCGGCGTGTTCGCAGATCCTCGACAATTTGAGCGTCGATGGATCAATCCCATCATCGCGCGAATGCTCGGCCTTGCGATTCAGTCTTCGCCGGAGTCGCGACAGGTGAACTCGATCATTCGCTGGGGGCGCGTGTACCCGCGGCGGCGCCTGGAGCTCTTCTTCCATGCTTCGATTTCTCCAGAAGACCTTTCCGGAGTGAAACTTTCCGACCCCGAGACCAAAAGCGTTGAAGTATTGAGTGACGAGTTCAATTCGCGCCTCAGTGCATTGCGTTCAGGCGAGGAAAATCCCTTTCGAAAAGTGAAGCAGGTGTTTCGCTTTCTACCCGGAGCGCTGTCGCGACTGGTGCTCGACCTCACTTCACTCATTAGCTATGGCTTGAACTTGGATTTGAGCGCTGTGGGATTGCCGCGTGATCCGTTTGGTTCCATTATGGTCACCAACGTGGGAAGTCTTGGCATCGACGGAGGATTCACGATCATCGCGCCGTACACTCGAATTCCCTGTGTCGTCGCGATCTGCACCTTGCAAGCGAAGCCCGTCGTCGAGGGCGATCAAGTCGTCGTTCGACAAGTCTTGCGATTGGGAATGACCTTCGATCATCGAATCGTCGATGGAGTTCATATTGCGAAGTTGATTGCCGAGCTCAAGCGCCTGTCGGCCAATCCTGCCGAGGTGATGCCATGAACTCTGTCTCAACTTCGGCGTCGAAATCTCGAACTTGGATCGAAAACCATCCGGCTTGGCTCAAAGTCCTCGCCAGTCCGCACCCTGCACTCAACTCGATCGTCGCGATCATTCTGGGGATTTGGATGCTTCGCACGCAGCTGTCGGACCAAGCCTTTGATGACACGAACCGTGTATTGAGTTTGGTCTTCGCTCTTCTTGTGGGCGTCATTTACTGGAGTTTCGTCGAATATGCGATTCACCGTTGGATTTACCACGGACGCCATCGAAATGCGGCGTGGAAGTACTTCATCGATTCGTTTCACATCTATCACCATCGCAATCTCGAGGATCCGCGTGTGCTGACGGCAGGGCCGCTAATGATGCTTACGCTCGGCGTGCTGCTGGTCGGCCCGCTGCTGATTCTTGATCTCGACTTCGCAACCGCTGTGGCGCTGGGATTTCTCGGTGCCTACGCGTTCTATGAGTGGGTCCACTTCGCCATTCATCGCTTCGCTCATCCGGAACGCCATCGTGCCTATCTCAGGTACATTCGACGTTTTCACATGCACCATCACGATCGCGCCTGGAATAAAAACTTTGGCAACACCTCGGAACTTTGGGACAGAATTTTAGGTACCTATGAAAAGCCTGAGAATTCATCGTCTCATTGAATCCGGCAGTTGCGCGCTTGGGCTGTTGCTCACGGCGTTCGGCTTCCTGAGCCTCTTGCGTTGGGCGGGGTCTGAGCCGCATCGCCACCTCATCGTGCTGGCGGTGGTCATTGCTTCGGCCGCGCTTGCCGATTTGATCTCGGGCTTGGTTCATGGCTTTGCCGATCACTTTGGAGATCCTCAAACTCCGTGGTTGGGTCCGGCCTTCATCGCACCATTTCGTGAGCATCATGATTTGCCGATGAAAATGACCGAGCACGACTTCATCGAAACCAACGGCAACACTTTCATTCTCATTTGCTTGGCTCTTGTTTTGGCCTATGGGTTGGGCGGCTCAATGTGGATGGCCTTTCTCGCCCCCCTTTGCGCTTGGGTCGCGGCGACGAATCAAATCCACAAGTGGGCGCATGATCCGGAACGCGCGCCAGCTGTCTATCGTTGGCTTGCTCGACATGAACTGATCTTGTCGGCCAAGCGCCATGCCTTTCATCATCGTGGTGAACACGCTTCACATTTCTGCATCACCTTTGGGCGTCTCAGTTTCATTGCCGATCGCATCGTCAATTGGGCGCGCGATCGAAGCCTGAGATCCTCGCAGATGGGAAGGCTCAAGTGAGCCAAGAACTCTTTCCGTTCTGGCCGACCCGGCCGGATTGTGACTACGAAGAAGAAAAAGCGCATGCCGAGCACTTGGATCGTGTGCTCGGTCTGAGGGCGGCCGAGGGGGTCGAAGACTTCGTGTCGACTGAAGTTCAAGTCGCGACGTCTGGAGCGCCGACCCAGCAGTGGCGTGGGCTCGCGCTCCAATCTTTGCTTACGCCTTACACTGAACTGAGGCGCATATTGGCCGACTTGGATGCGCGTCTCTCACCAGGCCACCTTGTGGAAATGGGTGCGGGCTATTCACGATTCGCACATGTGCTCCACGCTTGTTCGCCAAAGTGGACATATTGCGGATACGAGGTCGTGCCGGAGCGCCATGCCGAAGCCGTACGCTGGCGCGCGGCGCGCGGCCTGCCGAGTTCTCGCTATGATTTGCAATGTGTCGACTTGCGTTCGCATCCGCTTCCAGCTGCCGACGTCTATTTCATGTACGACTATTCTGATCGCACGAGCATTGAGACGACAATTTCGCAAATGCAGGATCGAGCTCGGCGAGGGCATCGGGTGATTGTCGTGGGACGAGGCGGACTCACTCGCAACATTATTGAGAAGTCGCATCCGTGGCTCGCAGCTGTTGTTGAACCCCTTCATCGTGCACGCTATTCGATCTATCAGAGCTAACGGCGAAAGCTATGCAGCCACCAATTGAGGGCCCGGCCGTGGGCGCGAAGCTTCGCCTCTTCGCGGCCTAATCCACGATCGGCTTCGCTGTCCGGACGAGTCTGAATCATCAAACGAATGCCTTTGGGTCGCGCGGTCTCGATCAGTGCAATGTCTCCATAGGTATTTCCACAGGTGAGAATGGGCTGACGCTCGCCGATTCTTGAGCGCAATGCTTGCGCCTTGCCTTCGCGCCATGTGATGGGAAGCCGAACTTGATTTCGTAAAACATCCCGCGGATCAATTTCGCACTCGATCCCGATGATGCGCTCATGCGGTAGTCCAAAGTACTCGAGCGCAAACGGCTCAACCGCATACTTGACCGAAGCCGTGACGACGTAAATCTCCACACCCCAAGCCTGAAGTTTCTTAAGCAGTAAGCGCTGGCTTTCGAAGATTGGCCAAGGTGCATGCGCGCGCGCGCATTGCGCGGCCCAATCGCGAACTTGCGTTAAGCTTTGGCCAGCAGAAATCTGCGCAAGCCATGCGTAGGCGCCCAAGGGGTCGCGAGCCTTCCAGGCAAAGTAGTGTTGCCAAGGATCGGCGGGCAGCTCAAAGCCGCAATTCTCAATTTGCCAACGGAAGAAGGCTTCACCGGCGTCTTCATCCCAGAGCGTGCCGTCAGCATCAAACACGGCAACCGGAGCTTCGCCGCTCTTCTGGCAGTCTTGAAGATTGTCGTGGAGATGTTGGTCGAGTCGCCGCCAAAGCTCGTCGGTGAACTCGTTGACGCTGAGGTTGGCATTTGAAAGCATAATGTGAGTCTCACAGGCCCAGAGGGTGATGTCATCGATGAGCGCGTCGAGCTTTAATGAATTCCAAGTTTTGAGTCTGCGTGATCTCGATGAGGTTTACGCCTGGGCAAAGGCACGGGCCGCCGAACTACATCCTGACGATGCGTTCATTGAGTGGACGGCGGCTTGGCGACGTGAGTCGCTTGAACATTATCTCGCAACGGGATGGTCCATGGCCTCTCGTGATCCCCAAAGCGGACAGCTTCGCGGCTTTGCATTGGCACAGCCGATCTTGTTTTTTCGCCAGCAAACACAAACCGTGTGGCTCGAATATTTGGCGGCGCAAGACGAAACGAAGGCTGCTGAACTGTTTCAAGTGATGATCGGCATCGCGCGCGACAAACACATGCAGCGCCTGCAGTTCGTCAGCTCGACGCTTGAGCTTCCGCAGATTCGCGCCATCGCCGAACAAAGACGCGTCAGGCCTGTCGCCGATCTTGTCATGGAGTTACCCACCACCAAGGAGTGATCGCATGTCGACGTCAACGAGCGAGTCGAAACACGGTTCAGTGAACTCGCGACTTCGTCTATCGGTTCACGATCGGCCCAAGATGCTCGAACAGCTCGAGTCTGAAGTCTTCGATCTCGTGATCATTGGCGGCGGGATCACAGGAGCTGGCGCGGCTCGCGACGCGGCATCGCGCGGCTTGCGGGTCGCCCTCATCGAAGCCAAGGACTTCGCCATCGGCACAAGTTCACGATCTTCGAAGCTGGTGCATGGCGGAATTCGTTATCTTGAAAATTATGAGTTTCATCTCGTGTTCGAGGCGCTCAGTGAACGACAGCTGTTGTTCGAGCTCGCTCCGCATCTCGTGCATCCGCTCCGCTTTGTCTTGCCGGTGTACGAGGGCTATCGCTTCGGCATGGGCATGATGGGGCTTGGCATGTGGGCGTACGACGCGCTTTCAATGTTCGAAGCGCCGGAGCTTCACGAGCGCCTCTCGCCCTCGGAGACTCGCGATCGCCTACCCTCGCTCAAGCCTGAAGGACTGAAGGGGAGTTACGTTTACTCAGATGCCTACATGGATGATGACCGCCTCGTGTTGGAGACACTGCGATCCGCTGTCGCTCAAGGGGCGCTCGCGGTCAATCGCATGAAAGCTGTCGAGGCGATTTTCAATTCACAAGGTCGTGTGGAAGGCGTCGTCGCTCAGGATGTGAAGACTTCGCGCCGCTATGCCATTCGTGGCCGACATGTTGTCAGCACCGTCGGCGTTTGGACAGATCAGGTGGCGACGGATCTTCTCAAGACTTGGAAGCCGATCTTGCGACCATCCAAAGGCGTGCACCTCACCTTTCCAAGATCGCGTTTCGATCTGCAAGACGCCGTGGTGATGTCGGAAGACAAGCGCATTGTGTTTGGAATTCCTCGCCACGAAATGTTCATCGTCGGGACCACTGATACGGACTTCAAGGGCGATGCCTACGACGTCAGCGTCACGCCCGAAGACGTGCGTTACCTTCTCGGCGTCACGGAAGAGTACTTTCCGGGCGCGAAAATTTCTGCGCGAGACATCATGGCCAGTTACGCGGGTGTGCGCCCACTTGTGGACGATGGCTCCGCAACAGAGTCTAAGACTTCGCGCGAGCACGTGATCTTGGCGGATCCTCGCGGCATCACCTTCATTGCCGGGGGAAAGTACACCACCTATCGTCATATGGCCGAGCAGACGGTCGATGCGGCTCTCGGGCAAATGCAGCTCGAAGACCAAGTCAAATTCGGCAGATCGCGCACGACTGAAGCTTTGAATCCGCTGGCGACCGTTGACAAATTGGCGACGGCGCGTGCGCGCGTCGATGAATGGGCCATTCAGTTTCAAATCGCACGCCATGCAGCGGAAACGCTCGCTGATCGACACGCTTTGGAAGCTGAAGCGCTTTGGGATTTGGATCCCGGCCCGGCATTCAGTGCGGACGAGCGACTGTGGACGATGGAGGCCCTGCACGCGATTCGCGAAACCATGTGTGACTCACTCGTGGACTTTTACTTTCGTCGTGTGCCTTTGGCGCTTTCGCGAACGGATCATGGTCTGCCGCTCATCGGCCGCATCAGTCGAGCATTTCAAGAGGAGCTTAACTGGAGCGATGCTGAGCGCGCGTCGCAAACGCGGCAACTGCAAGAGCAAATTCAGCGCGAGTTCGCATGGCGGTCGGCGTTCTCAGAAGCCTCCACGTGAAGCCGAAAAAATAGGCCGAAAAAATAGGCGAAGCTTTGCCGTCCGAAGCGGCGGAGCTCGAGCCCATCAGCGTGAGCCGACTTGGCGACAGCTAACGCAGCGGGGCGAGAATCCTAACTTGGCGAATTGACCATTGTTTCCGGTCGCGCCTAGACTTTTCCCAGACCTTCTCGTCAACTCCTCACATCGATCGCCGGGAGAGCCAACAACGTCATGAGCTTTTTCGACAAAATTACGGATTACTTTGCCAACGACCTCGCGATTGACCTCGGTACCGCCAACACTCTCGTTTACGCCAAAGGTCACGGCATCATTCTCGACGAACCTTCGGTCGTTGCTGTTCAGAAAAACTATCGCGGCATGCTCAATCGCGTTCTCGCGGTCGGTAAAGAAGCGAAAGAAATGCTGGGCCGTACTCCGGGCTCCATCGTCGCGATCCGACCGATCAAAGACGGCGTCATCGCCGATTTCGAAGTCACACAACAAATGCTCAAGTACTTCATTGCGAAGTCGACGGCGCATAAAAAATCAGTGCTTCGTCCGCGGATCATCATCTGCGTTCCCTATGGAATCACGCAGGTCGAGAAGAAAGCCGTGAAGGAATCCGCATTTTCGGCGGGTGCGCGTGAAGTGTATTTGATCGAAGAGCCGATGGCGGCGGCGATCGGCGCGGGTCTGCCGATCACTGAACCGATCGGTAACATGGTCGTTGATATCGGTGGCGGCACGACAGGTGTCGCCGTGATTTCATTGAACGGCATCGTTTACTGCAAATCGATCAAAGTTGCGGGCGACAAGTTCGACGAGGCGATCGTCAACTATGTCCGCCGCCAGTTTAACTTGCTCATTGGTGAGCAGTCGGCCGAGCGAATCAAAATTCAAATCGGCAATGCGTATCCCTTTGAAGAAGAACGCGTGATGGAGATCAAGGGTCGCGATCTGGTCGCGGGTGCGCCGAAGACGATCGAGATCACATCTTCGCAAGTCAACGACGCGCTGATGGACCCGCTCTCCGAAGTCGTCGACGCCGTACGTACCGCACTCGAGAAGACTCCACCGGAACTTGCCGCCGACATCGTCGACAACGGCATTGTGCTGACGGGTGGGGGCGCCTTGCTTGCGAACCTCGACATTCTTCTTCGTGAGCGAACAGGACTGCCGGTCACGATCGCTGAAGATCCTTTGACCTGCGTGGTTTTGGGTTCCGGAAAAGCCTTGGATCAGTTCGATCTCTATAAGCAAGTTTGCGTGGATTGAGGTCGAAATGCAGAGCGGTGGGGGACTTGAGGTTCAATGAAACTGGATCAAGTTCGTTCCATCGCCTTGTTTTTTGCTCTGGGATTGATGGATCAGAAGTCCGCCCAGCAAGCCGCGCAAAAAACCATCGCATCTCTTAAAGCTAAGTTTGGCGATCGTCCCAGTTCGCCGGATGCGGCGCTCTGGTCGACAGCCGCGGTATTGGCCGAGTGTCGCAAACAATGGAAAACCCACGCGCGTTCCTTGCCAGGTCATCGCGTGCGCACAGGTGATGAACACTTCGTGATTCCTTCTGACTTTGATTTGCAGGTTTGGCGACGCTATCAAAAGGATGCGCCTGAAGAAGATGTGATGGCGACATTGATGAAGAATCTATTTCACGCCACGGATGAAGAGCTGGCCGAAGGCCTGCAGACTTCGGTGGGCACCATACGCTTTCGACTGGGCAAGAGCGTTCGTCAACTTGGGCTGTCGATCCGCAGCCAACCGAAAGATGGCCCGATCACATGAGCGATTCGAATGATGGCCGCCGCAAGCTGACTCCGTTCTTAGCTCACGAGATGTTGTACGACTATGTCGTCGGCAATCTCGATCCGGAACGACGTGCCGCAGTCGAAGACTTCATTCGTTCAGATCGCGAAAGCCAGAATCTGCTCGAGGCCATTCGGCGCGGGCTTCGCTATGCCGAGCGACTTGATGAATTGAATCTAACGCCAAGTGAACTCGAGCACATCTCAAGTGCCGAATCCTTTGTGTCCCTCTCCAAGCGCATGTCGCGTTGGTCGGAGTGGCCGGATGCTTTGCGCTGGTCGATTGTCGCCGTCTTCATTTCCACCATGACAGCACTCACTGTGGTCACTGTTCCTTGGAACAAGGCCGCGCGATTTGTTCCGTCTTGGAACTTAGGTCAGTCGGCGGATCAAGGTGAGCATCTCAAGTTGGCGGATCTTTCGCGTTCACAAGTCGACGAAGAAGAAATGGAGGATTCTGGCAGCGGAATCACGGACTCGGCCAATGCCGACGCCGGTACGACTGGGGATTCAAGCGGAGATCAGGAATTTGCGGACTCAGCGCCCGTGGCCTCTTCCGTAACTTCGAAGCCGAACCCAACTCCCCAGCCAACGCCACTCGCTTCGCAACTTCCGCCCGTCGTGGCCATGGCCCCGACACCGCGACCGCAGCCGACGCCGGTCGCAAATGCAACCCCGGCGCAGGGGATTGCATCGCGAAGCAAGCCCGCCGAGCAAGGCGTGGTGAATCGGGCCTTCATGAGCATCGATCGGCTTGACGAGTTGTCGCCGAAAATCGTCGTGCAAATCAAAGAATTGGGTGCGGAGAAAGCCGGCGAGGTCGAGTTGGGTTGGAAGCGCGGCACAGGCCGCTATTTTCACTTTGCGATTCCCGAGGCCAACGAAGCGCGACTTCTCGAAGTGCTTCGGGCCTATGGTCCAGTCCGAATTTCAAAGGATGTCCACCCGCGCGTGATGCCGCCGGGCCAGCTTCGATTTATCCTATGGATCGAGTCATCTGGAAATTGAGCCCAGCCTGAGGAGATCCACGTGCCGACCCCTGCCGCGCGACCGGCCGCAACGGCCATGTCGTCTCGACGACGAAACTATCGTCCGCGCCGAAGTCTCAGAACCATTCTGTTGATTTGGTTCTTGCTGCTCTCGTTGGTCCCGCTCATGTTCGTGACCGGCTACTCACTGGTGAAATACGAAGAAGCCATCGACTCCGAGCTTGTGCAGCGGTTGCAGGCGAACTCGCGCGAAGTGGCCACCACGATTTCTGAGTATGAGCGATATCTTGCCACACGTCGTGACCGACTTCGCAATGATCCCAAGCTGCAATTCCATCTGAGTGTCGGCTCTGCCGTGGCCGTTCGCCAAATGACCTCAGGAATCTTGGCCAATAGCTTTGTATCCGAAATCTCAGTCTTCGATCGCGACTACCAACGCATTTCGGTTTTGTCGCAAGCGGATTTGCAAGTCGGTCGTGAGGCGATCAATCCAGAGCCGCAACTCGCTCTGCACGAGGCCTTCACACAGAAGCTGGGGCAACAACACCAAATTGTTGTGGCGAGTGTTGGACCACAAAATAGTTTAGATCTGATCTCCATCGTTCGCATCGACGGCAAAAACGGCAGCCCCGTCGGAGCCGTCGAAGAAGTGATCAACTTAGGCGGCGCCTTTCTCGAAAATCTGAAGAAGCGACTTGGTCTGGAGATTCTGGTGTTTGATTCACGAGGTGACCTGGTCGCCGCCAGTCACCCGGATCTCTTGTTGTTTCCCAAGGACTACTTCCACGGCAATGTTCAAGCTTTGGCATCGGGCGGGCAGTCGCTGTTTGATTTGGCTCTTCGCGGAGAGCCGCTGGGCTTCATGCTCACCAAGATTCAGTGGGGCGACTCCAATTTTTCGATTGGACTTGGAGCCAGCAAGCGCAAAGCGAAGGCCGTACTTCGCAACATCAACTTAGCCTTCTTCACGGTGATCGGCGCCGTCGGTCTGCTGCTCATCCTCACCGCTTTTGTCACTTCGCGGATCGTGCTCCGTCCTCTCAATGATTTGGTAGAGGCACTTCGTAGTATGGAGCTTGAAGATGGTCCGATCGAAATCCCGGTGACCACCGAAACCGAGATCGGCGTGCTCACCGAAAGCTTCAACGAGATGTCGCATCGAATCCATCTCGCCCGCCAAGAACTCAAGACAAAGATCGAAGAGCTCGAGGCCGCCAATCGCGAAATTCGTGACACTCAGGCGCGCCTGGTGCACACCGCAAAAATGGCGAGTCTCGGTCAACTTGTCGCAGGCGTAGCGCACGAGCTCAATAATCCCATCGGCTTTGTTTACAGCAACATGGCGACGCTTCGCGATTACTCACAGAGACTCGTCCACCTCATCGAACTTGCGGAGAAAAATCCCAAGGCCCTTGAGTCCGAGAAGGCGAAGGCTGACTACGAGTTCGTCCAAGCCGATCTGCCTAAGTTGATCGCGTCCTGCGAAGACGGCGCTCGGCGCATGAAAGAGATCGTGGTCAAGCTTCGCAACTTCTCCCGCTTGGATGAGGCGAAGCTCAAGAAGGTCAACTTGCGCGACGGATTGGAGAGCACCTTGGCGCTTCTGCACGGTGAGCTCAAGAATCGCATCGAAGTCGAGGCCGAGTACGCCGAGGTTCCCGAAGTCACTTGCTACGCCAGCCAAATCAATCAAGTGTTCATGAACATTCTTTCCAATGGCGCTCAGGCGATTGAGGGCGAAGGCAAAATTCGCATTCAACTTGATCAGCCGGATGCGCAACACGTGCGCGTGCGAATTTCTGACTCGGGACGTGGCATGGATCGAGAAACTCTCGAGCGAATCTTCGACCCCTTCTTCACCACCAAAGACGTCGGCCAAGGCACAGGCCTAGGACTTTCCATCTCCTACGGCATCATCAAAAAGCATGGCGGGGAGATTCAAGTGACCTCGAGCCCCGGCCAGGGATCGGAATTCACGATTCTCCTGCCCATTGAGAGCGCGCTGCCTGCGGGCAGCTAGCTTTTCATCTCAAGACCTCCGTCGAGTTCGCCGATAAGATACTTGAAGGGGCATCCGATGCGCGTCTCATTTTGAGACAAGCGTCGGCGTGTGAACTCATGAACGCGAAGCGCGCTTATCCCAAACCGGCTTCACTGAAGCGATCAAAGCCCGTGCTGGATCCCTCCAGCACGTCGGCTCATCGCGCGAAGCTTCGCGCGCAAGAGATCCGCGACCTTTTCAATCGCTCACAGGAAAAGACTCTCGCCATTCCTCCGCAAAACGCCTTGCCGGACGCTTCGCCCGAAGATGATGAGAAGACGATTCCGCTCTCACCCGTTGCCGTCAAACATCAGGCTCGCGCGACCCAGGGCGAAGACACGCGCCTGATCGCACCCGTGTATCGGGATTCCGCTCGCCAGCGGCCCGAGGACGCGGTGATCGCCAACGCGCCTTACAGTCCTGCCATTCGCATCACTGATCCCAATTCGCCCGGTCCTGCGCCGTTCTCGGATGCGACGACGCGAATTCACAATCAGCCCATCGCCCAATCGAGCGAAGAGTCAGCGAGTGAAACTGAAGAAGATCAACAAGGGCGTCCGTGGTTCGCGTGGATGCTCGTCGCAGTCAGCGTGATCGGTCTTTCGATTTGGCAATATCGCGAGTTCACAGCACAGAGGTCCGAGGGTCTTCCCTTAGGGCGCCCGCGCGGTGAAATCTCCGTGAGCGAAAGTCGCGAACGAATTTCTTTTTATCGCACGCATCTCGGCAATGTGCTGAATCGTCAGCGAGTCGAAGTCGAAATGGAAAACTTCCGTAAGGCGCCCACGCAAAGTGTTGAGCTGACAACACGCGATTCGGCGCGCCCACTGCTTGGCGTGCCGCTCACACAAGAAGGTCTGCCTTCGATCGATCGCGGGCAACTCGTGCCGGTATCGCCGGATCATCCCGACGCGCGCATTCAATATTCGCTGCAGGAGGAAGCTGACCGCGAAGCTTGGACAAAAAAGGCCAACGAGCAGTACATCGACGACTTTCTCGCCAATGCTCGAGCGCAAGGCTATGATGTCATCCTCGATAAGGATCTCAACGTCATCGATGTGCGTCCCGCCCGAAAGGGATCCACCGGACCATCACGCGGCGGCGTCAGCCGCTAAACGAGGCGCGCGGCCCCATGCGGCCCGCTGCCAACTGAATCACTCACATTCAATTCACCTATGTGGGACCTCTTGAATCCGCGGAGGTTCGCGAAAGAGCTGCGGCCGAAGGGCCGCGAGCGATTTGTAGCTTCGCTCCGTCACGATCACATGATCGATCACAGGAATCTCCATCATCCATGAACAACGCGTGATCTTTTCCGTAAAGGCCCAGTCCAGCGACGAGGGGCGCGGATCACCGGAGGGATGATTGTGCAAAAGTAAGAGTCGGCTGGCATTCATGCGGACCGCAAACCGGAACACATCGCGCGGATGCGCCAGGCAACAGTCGACGGTGCCGCGAAAGAGCATCTCAGCATGAATGAGTTCTTGAGCTGTCGTGAGCGCCATCGCCCAAAACTCCTCGCGATCCATGCGCAAGTGCGGACGCAGCCAGTTGGCCGCCGCTCGTGCTGTGCCGATTCGAACTCTGCGGGGATGACCTGTCTTCGACGTTCGTCGAGGCTCAGTCGCCAATTCGCTCTCCACCTGAGAAGAGACGCGGAGCGCAGAGTGAGAGTTTGCCGTGAAGTTAATGTGTCCCTGAGACATGAGGTTTTCCCCTTGTAAAATTGCACGCCAAGCCAAGCCAAGCTGTAGGGGCGGCAACGCTTTGAGATTATGAATTCGCCTGCGATGGACGAAGCTTACGGCGCACCAGGCTTGGAACGGTTTTTTTGAACGACTGTGGCTTTTTCGTCCGACGCTCTCCGTCTTGCGACGGGTGCCGTCACCCTCGTCGCTGAGGTCCGTTGGTGTGGACTCGCACGAAAGACGATGTCCAAGGTTGCAGGCCCTATGTTCGCTTCTTTACAATGAACTCCGCGAGATGTTCCACATTCAAACCGTCGCCTATGCGAGCCGTGCTGAACGCGAACCGAGGAGTATCAAGATGATGAAGTTCCCGAAACCCAAGCTTAAGAATTCAGATCGAACGTCTGCGCCGACTGATGCGAATCTTCCTCAATCTGCATTTCAACGCTTCATGCGTTCAAGCCTTGTCGTCGCGATGGCGGTGATCGCCTTGGCGGGCAGCTCGATGTTGACGGGCTGCGGACCCAAAGCCTTCGTGCGCGGCGAATACGAAGATCCGCAGGAAGAGAACAACCTCAATGACCTGTGGTCTGAAACCGACATGCAGAAAGTCGTCGCGGATCTGGTTGCTTCCATGATCAATCACAACGAAATCGCGAACGCCAAACGTCCGCCGCTGGTGATGATCACCAAGCTGCAGAACAAAACCGGCGAAGTGATCGACACACAGAACGTCATGGATATGGTTCGCGTTGAATTGTCGCGCGGCGGACGCGTGGCCTTCGTCAACCGCGAGGCCCGCGAAGACGTCGCTGCCGAATACGAGTATCAAGGTTCGGGTATGGTGTCCGAGGAGTCGAAAAAGGGTAAGGGCGGCCAACTCGGAGCTGACTTCATCATCGACGGTCGCTTGGACTCCATCGTTCAACAAGCGGGCAAAGATAAAACCGTGTACTACAAAGTCACGCTTCAGCTCACCAACTTGAAGACCAACGTGATCGCTTGGACGGACTACAAGCAGATTCGCAAAAAGTATCGCAAACAATCCGTCGGACTCTAATTCCCCCAAGGGAACTTCACCATCGAGGTCCCCATGTTGAACGCCCTGAGAATCACGCTTGCGATTTCCGTCGTGATCTTGACCTCAGGGTGCGCGACCTATCAGTCCGAGGTCGACACCGCTCGTCGTTCACTGCGTGACAACCCCGAACAAGCTGTTGAACTTTTGAAACCCAAGGCCGAGGCCGAAGGCCGCGATCAGCTGGTCTACCTTCTCGACTATGCGACAGCCCTGCAGGCGGCCGGTCGCTTCGAAGAAAGCGCGCGCGCTTTTTTGCAAGCCGAACGACTCGCAGATCTCAAAGACTATCATTCGGTGAGTCAGGTCGCGGCGTCGCTCGCGCTCAGCGAAGAGATGGTTCAGTACAAAGGCGATGACTTCGAAAAAGTGCTGATCAATGGCCTTAACGCCATCAACTACTTAGAAATGGGTCAGTTCGAAAACGCCGTCGTGCAAGTGCGCGCGGTGAACAACAAGCTCAATGCACTTCGCACCGATGAGCGTCCCGCCTTCAATCAAAGTCCCTTCGCCTTCTATCTAGGTGCAGTACTTTTTGAAGCGGATCGTGATTTCGACAACGCCTACATTCTCTACACCAAGGCTTACGAGGTCGCGCCTCAGTATCCGCCGCTTCGCGCCGATCTGATTCGCGCGGCACTGCAAGCTCAGCGCGCCGATCAGGTGGAGCGTTGGAAGAAGCAGTTTCCCGACATTGAAATTCGTCCTGAGTGGAAGGATCGCAAAGTCCGCGATCAGCTCGGCGAAATGGTGCTGATCTTTCAGCAAGGCTGGGGCCCACGGAAGGCCCAGCGCCCCGAAGCTCCGCGCTATCCTAAACTTGTGCCAGTGGGCTCGATCATTCGCAAAGCCCGCGTGCATCTGACGAACGAAAAGGGCGAGACTCAGTCCATCGACTCCAGTTTGATCTATTCGATCGAAGACATCGCGGTGAAAGCCCTGGAAGATGATTATTCGCGCTTAGTCGCTTCGCGCGTCGGCGGAGTGGCGACGAAGGCCGTACTCGCCGATCAAGTTCGACAAAAAAACGAGGCCTTGGGGCAACTCGCTTGGATCGCCATGAACATGGCGGATCGCGCGGATCTTCGACAGTGGTCGACATTGCCGGCCAGTTTCCAACTGGCGCGCAAGTCCTTGCCCACGGGTCGCTACAAAGTGCGAGTTGAAGGCCTGGATCTCTATGGAAATCACATCGCCGACTTGATTGCGGAGCGCGAAATCAAAGTCGAAGCGCGCAAGAAAGTCTTCGTGAACGCGCGGTCATTTGATTGAGTTCACAACTCGCGCACGGACTCGATCGTCCCAAATTCGCGCAACCGACCCGCGAGCTTCTCATACAATTCCTTGCGCCAGATCTCGCCGTTGAGCAGTTGTTCGGGAATTCCCGCAGACAAGTTAGTCGGCGTGATCACCACCTCCCAGTTTGAAGAGTCGGTGATGGCCGCTAGGAAAAAGAGTTCGGCAATGGCAGCGTCGCCGATCGCCACACAACCGATCGAAACTGAATTGCCGTGAATCATGATGTCGCCGCCGAGATTTTGGCGCCCATCGATCCGAGCCCACCGACGATCATCTTCGTTCGGGTAGTTCAATCGCAGGCTGAGATAGTACGCCGAATTCGGATTCAGTGACTCGATCCGATAAAGGCCTTCAGGAACCTGTAAGTCTCCGGCTCGCCGCTTCGGCCCTAGCTGGCCGCTTGCGGCCAGTGCGGGGTACTGAGCGATTTGGAACCACGCCGAACCTGGAGCAGAGTTCGCACCACGCACCAAGACTCGAAGTCGTCGTTCATCTTTCACATAGAGAAGAGCGACTTCTCGAGGTGGAAACTGCTGTCCGACTTCATTGAAGCGACTCAACCAAATTTGTCTCTGCGTGGGCTCAAGTTCAGACACTCGATCGGCAATTGTTTTGTGACCTGCGAGGCGTCGCCGCCACTCTGCGAACCAAGTTCGATCCGGATGGATCAAATTCAAGATTTCAAACTTCATAATCAGGACCACCAACAACAAGGCGATGGCCGAGAACAAGATTGCGAGTCTGCGCTGCCGAGCTTCCATGTTGATGAGGAGCTGAGCACAAAAAAAAGCCCGAGGCCACTGGCCTCAGGCTTTTCGAACTGCGACTCAAATTCGTCGATCAGTTATTGAGCGACTTATTGGAGTTCGGGAGGCTCGGAGTCTCTTCGCTCGCGAAGCGGCTGCCGAATTCCGAAGTCTCAGCTTGCGCGGCTTTCGCAACGCGATTTTCCAAAGACTGCTTCAGGTCATCTGTCGACGAACGCTCGGGAGCTGCAACCGCAGCTTCGTTGCGAACATAGTCGTGCGGGATGGCGCCGAGTTTCGCGAGGTAGCTCGAGATCGAGCCGTTCGCGTTTTGGATGATCTCGCGGAGCGTGAAGAGCGGTGCGTAAGTCGACGCCTTTTTCTCAGCTTCGAAAATGATCTGAGTCAAAGTCGCAGCTGTGATGTCGTTCTTCGTCTTGTTGTCGATGACCATCACTTCTTCGTTCGTGCGAATCATCTTCGCGATATCGTCGAGAGTGACGTAGCAAGACTGCTGCGTGTCGTAGAGCTTTCGGTTTTGGTAGCGCTTGATGATCTTCGTCTTCGCGCTCGCCTTACCCGCTGCTGTCATATGACCCATCTCCTGGATGCCACCGTTCAAGTGGTTGTGGTTGATCAATTTGCCTCCTAACGGAGTTAAAACTCCCCCATGACCGTTTCGAATGACCTCAGAGAACTTTTCTCGTCGGCCTGGGGATTCCGTCTTGAGCTTTGAGGTCTCGATCTCGTGTCGCTCGTTTCGCCGCATCATGCGTTGCCGGTCGCGCCGAATTTATCTCGATTTTCAAAGCCTTAGGGAAATCCCGCCCCAAATCCGAGCGCAACATATTCAGGCCGCCACAGCTTGTCAAGCCAGGCTGGACCTGTTTGTAGCTAAGTTCAAATACATGAAATCACTGAAGATTTATTGAACCTAAAGCTGCAATTTGAGGCGGACTTCAATTTTTCTGACGCCGATTTCCATGCTCGCGGTTAGCTCGCCCGACTCAAGTTTAGGTCCAAAGTTGCCGAATGTTCAGTCACAGGCTCTTGGTCGAGTACGTCGAGCACCTTTTGCCTTCGGAGGCAGCATGTCGTCGGATCCGCGACGCTTCGGGACAGCAGACTTAGTCGTGATGGTTGGACTTTGGTCCGTCATGGCGGCGGTGTTGGGTGGTGTGATCTCGGAAGTGCTTCGCGACGGCGAGACGCCGGTTGCTCGCGCTCAGGCGGAAGTCCTTGCGCAGCAAATGCTCGAAGCGAAATTCGCTGAGTTGCCTGAAGCGGCAAGGGTCGTGGGCTCGCGCGCTCCGGCGGCTGTCGTCGCATCCACGATCCAAGTGAAGGAAATCGGCAAGGATCCCTGGGGACGCGCTTACCACTATGTGAGTTTGCCGCATTTGCGTGCGGTTTTGGTTTGGTCGTCGGGACGCGATGGCGAGAACGACAGCGGCCCGAACGTCGAGCGTCTCATTTCGGGACAGGATGAAGAGAGCTTTCGCTTTGCGGGCGACGATGTGGGCGTGTTGCATCGTGAGAGCGTTCGCACGGCCAGTTCGCAAGGCCAGTCGAGCGAGTGAAATTTCGAGTTGAGATGCGGGCTCTAAGCCCAACTTAGAGCGTCTCTAAGATCCGAACACAGTGGCCTCGACCATCGCCGCGAAACTGGCGTGGATAGGGCGTTTTCCTAGGGAAGTCGGTCAAGCCCGAGCCAAATTGTGCCGATCTGAGATGTGGAGGGGCTATGCCCAAACACACTCAGTTTCGGATCGTCGCTGTCACTCTTGCGTTCGCTTTGTCGGGCTGTGCGAGCGCGCCACGCACGGAAGGTGGCGGCTACACGGAGAGCAGCGTCGATGTTCGGGATCGTGCTCCCGCTTCCGTCGCAATTCCTAAAACCGCGGACTACGCGATGGAGCACGAAAGTGCTCGCGCGAAAGCTGATTACCATTTTGCTTTGGGCGAGGCCTATGCGCTTGAGGGGAATCCGGCTCGCGCGCTTGAAGAGTATCGCATGGTATTGGTGCATGACCCGGATTCAGTTCAGGTTCGCCTCCGCTTGGCAGCAGAATATGTGAAGCAAAACATGGTGGCTGAAGCCGTCGCGCAAGTGAAAGCGGCTGTGGAAAAATCTCCGGAGCATGTGGAAGCTCGCATGATGTTGGGCGGTTTGTACTCGGCGCTTCGCATGTTCGATTCGGCGGAAGAGCAATACAAGCAGGTGATTAAGAAGGATCCGAATCACTATGACGCTTTGATGTTTGTGGCCGCGCTGTACGCTGAGCAGCGACGCTTTGAAGAGGCGGGCAAGCGCTTTGAGTCTTTGGCGAAAGCTGAAGGCAACGCCAACGCGCATCTGGCTTGGTACTACTTGGGACGCGTGCGCCTAGAGGGCAACAAGATGGACAAGGGCGGTAAGGCCGAGGCCGCGCTGCTCAAGGCGATCTCATTGAAGCCGGGCTTTCACGACTCCGTGTTGGCTTTGGCTCAGCTTTATGAAGAGTCGAGTCGCCGCGGCAAAGCCATTGAGCTGTTGCACGCTCACCAAGCGAAGCACGGACCGGCGTCCACTTTGGCCGAGTCTCTGGCTCAGTACTACTTGCAAGATGAGAAGTTTCCAGAAGCGCTCGAGCAATTGAAGATCGTCGAGGCCTCGGACAGCGAGGACTTGGGTGTGCGAATTAAAATCGCTTACACCTTGATCCAGACGAAGAGTTACAAAGAAGCGATCTTGCGGTTGGAAGAGCTGATCTCGAAGATGCCGACGGCTGACAAGCTGCGCTTTTACCTGGGCGCGGTTTACGAAGAAGTGAAGGACTATCGCGCGGCGATCCCGCACTTCTTGAAGATTCCGACGGGCAGCTCGTACTACGTGGAGTCGCGCGTGCACGCCGCGTACTTGCACAAACTCATTGGTGATGTCGACAAGGCCGTGAAGACCATCGAGGCCGCGATCGAAGAGTCGCCCGAGCACGAACAGTTCTACGCGTTGTATGCTTCACTGCTTGATGATCAAGGTTCGCACAAAAAATCCTTGAGCATGCTCAAATCCGCCGTCGAGAAATTTCCCAAGAACGCACAGCTGCGTTTCTATCTCGGATCGGTTTTCGACAAGCTGGGTGACAAGAAGGCGACGCTGGAATGGATGCGTCGGGTGATCGAGTTGGATCAAGATCACGTGCAAGCTCTGAACTACCTGGCCTACACCTTGGCGGAAGAAGAGCGCGACTTGCCTGAGGCTGAAGAGTTGGCGAAACGCGCTGTGAGTCTCAAGGGCGATGACGGTTACATCGTCGACACTCTGGGCTGGGTCTATTTCAAGCAAGGCAAGTTTGAGCAGGCTGTCAAAACTTTGGAGCAGGCGCATCAACTTCAACCCGATGAAGCGATCATTGCCGATCACTTGGGAGACGCCTACTATCGCTTCCGTATGCCCGAGCGTGCGAAGCGCGTTTACGAAAAGGCCGTGTCGTTGGCCGAACGCGAAATTCTGCGACGTCGCGAAGCGGGCCAGTCAGGAGTCGAAGTTGGCGTTTCTCCAGAACGAATTCGCGCAAAGATTCTCATCGTTGATCGACAGATCGAAGAGCTGGCGCGCGAAAGCGAACGGCGACCAGCATCGCGATAATTCGACTCCGACTTCTCATTTTCAGACTGAGTTTTCGAAAGCCCTGCTCATCGTAGGGCTTTTCTTATTGGGCGGATGTTCAACGTTTTCAAAATCGAATCGGGATCTCGCACCTTCGACGCCGCCAGGTCATTTAGGGCGCTGGGAGGGCGAAGGGCGGGCCAGTAAGACAATCAGTAAGACCAGCAGTATGACCAGCAGTGAGACCGGCAAAGTTGCCGGGCAAAAGTCACAAGTTCAGAAGTGGTCTTTCGATTTGGAAGTCATCGCCAAGGACAATGGTTATGGTCGCGCGGAAATCAGCGGCACATTCGGTACAGCTGTGGGAACGGCGGTGTGGACGCCGACGGAAGCGAGAGTGCTGTTGCCGATGCAAAAACGCATGATTATTTCTCCGGCCGTTTCCGGAGCCTTTGAACAGATTTTGCCCGTGCCGATTTCGCCGCAAGAACTTCAAGCTTGGCTCTTTGATCTGGATTTCGATTTGCGCCAACTTCGCGAGCGAGGTGTGAGCTGTTTGCGCGAAGGTGAACTTGAAACTTGTCAGTCTCAACGCGGCGATCAGTGGCAACGAAGTCGAGGGATGAAGCAGAGAAAGCTATCGGCGAAGTCCATCGATGGAGCGAGTTTAGAATTGGCATTAACGCCGATCGAGCCTGGCGAGGATCGCAACGCATATTGGGCGCTTGAGCCGCCGCCCAACTTCACGGTTGAGAAGCGCGGCTTCTGATCCGTTTCACAAGTCCTTTAAATTTCTAATGGCAGATTTCGAAGAGCAGATTTGTTTGAGTCTTCCCTAGCGAACTCGAGCTTGGACCAGCCATGAGGTTTTCTAATACTTGACCTAAGTCGAGTTAGTGAGAACTGCGGCGAGTGTCTAAGTTTGATCGATTCCTAGACGGGAAATGAAGTCTCTTCGCAGCAGGTCGCCGAGATGTCTTAGTGCTTTCAAACCATCCGCAGACGTTGGAGAATTAATAGTGTGAATACGCTTCGTTTTGAGACGAAGCGCGACGATGAAGCAAGGGAGGGCTCTCCATGTCGGCAGGTCAATCGATGGATCTCGGTGAACTGATCAGAAATTGGCAAGGCAATCAGAAGTATCGAGATCTGACGTGGAGTGGATCTTTCAACGACTATTTGGGGTTGGTGAAAGAGAATCCTAAGGTCACGCGCAATGCTTATCAGCGCTTGTATGACATGATCGTGGAGCGCGGAACTTCGGAATACACGGAGTTCAAAAAGCAAATTGTCCGCTACAAATTCTTCGACGATGCCGACAACGATGGGCGCGACGCCGTCTTCGGACTGGATGTGCCGTTGATGAAGTTGGTCAATGTGCTGCGTGCGGCGGCACTCGGCTACGGAACCGAAAAGCGAGTGATTTTGCTTCACGGCCCTGTGGGCTCGGCAAAATCCACGATCTGCCGCTTGCTTAAGCGCGGTCTTGAGAACTATGCGAAGTCGGACCAAGGTGCGCTCTACACATTTGAATGGGTGGATGAGAAGGGCGAATTGGATGGTTTGCTCGGTAAAGGTGTGAAGGCGTTTGAATCGCCGATGCACGAAGAGCCGCTCTTGCTGATTCCCGAAGACTTGCGACCCAAAGTGATTGAGGAATTGAATCGCGGCGCGAAGGGAGACTTCCGCGTCAACATCGAGGGTGAGCTGTCTCCACCTTCGCGGTTCATTTTCCGTCAGCTGATGGAACGCTACAACGGCGACTTGGGTAAAGTGCTGTCGCATGTGCGCGTGAAGCGCTTGGTGTTGAGTGAGGCGGATCGAATCGGGATCGGCACCTTCCAGCCGAAGGACGAAAAGAACCAAGATTCGACGGAGCTCACGGGTGACATCAACTATCGGAAGATCGCGGAATATGGATCTGACTCTGATCCACGCGCCTTCAACTTCGATGGTGAATTCAACGTCGCCAACCGCGGCATGATCGAGTTCGTCGAAGTCTTGAAGTTGGATGTGGCGTTCTTGTATGACCTATTGGGCGCCTCGCAAGAACATCGCGTGAAGCCGAAGAAGTTTGCGCAGACGCACATTGATGAAGTGATCATTGGTCACACCAACGAGCCGGAATATCGGCGCCTGCAAGACAACGAATTCATGGAAGCCCTTCGCGATCGTACGGTGAAGATCGACATTCCCTACATCACCAAGTGGCGCCACGAAGTGAACATCTATAAAAAGGACTTCAACTCCAGAAAGCTGCGCGGAATTTCGATTGCGCCTCATACCGTCGAAATGGCGGCGATGTGGGCCGTGCTCACGAGACTGGAAAAGCCGAAGAAAGCCAATCTGACACGTCTTCAGAAGATGAAGCTGTACGATGGCAAAACACTTCCGAATTACACGGAAGACAACGTGAAGGAGCTGCGCAAAGAAAGTGTGCGTGAGGGCCTTGACGGAATTTCTCCGCGCTACATTCAGGACAAGCTGTCGAACGCCTTGGTGAACGCGCAGCAAAACAATCGCGGCTCGGTGAACCCTTTCATGGTGATGAATGAACTTGAAAGCGGCTTGAAGCACCACTCGTTGATCGCCAACGAGGAATTGAAAGCTGAATATCGCGAACTGCTGGGCGTGGTGAAGCAAGAGTACGAAGAGATCATCAAGGGCGAAGTTCAGCGCGCGATTTCGGCGGACGACTCAGCGCTCGCGCGACTGTGCGCCAACTACATCGACAATGTGAAGGCCTATACGCAAAAAGAGCGTGTTCGTAATCACTTCACCGGACAGGACGAGGAACCCGATGAGCGTCTCATGCGCTCGATCGAGGAGAAGATCGAGATTCCTGAATCTCGCAAAGATGACTTCCGTCGGGAGATCATGAACTACATCGGGGCTCTGGCGCTTGAGGGCAAGAAGTTCGACTACAAGACGAACGAACGCCTGCACAAGGCGCTCGAGTTGAAGCTGTTCGAGGATCAGAAAGATTCGATCAAGCTGACGAGCTTGGTGTCGAGCGTGGTCGACAAAGAAACGCAAGAGAAGATCGACATCGTGAAAGCGCGTCTGATCAAGGACTACGGTTACGATGAAATCTCGGCGACCGACGTTCTGCACTACGTGGCGAGCATCTTTGCTCGTGGCGATGTGAAGAATAAGTAAGGAGCTCAATGGGGATTCGGGAAGATCATAGCCGCTTTAAGGATATCGTTCGCGGCCGGATCAAGGAGAACTTCAAGAAGTACGTGACCCAAGGCGAGATGATTGGGAAGCGCGAGAACGACTTCGTGAAGATCCCGGTGCCGTCGATTGATCTTCCGCGCTTTAAGTACGGGCCGAAACAGCGCGGTGGTGTTGGGCAAGGACAGGGTCAGGCTGGCGATCCGCTCAATGGTGAGCCGCAAGACGGCTCAGGTGAAGCGGGCAACCAGCCCGGCCAGCACGAGCTCGAGGCCACGCTCTCGATGGAAGAGCTCGCTGAGATTCTCGGTGAAGAGTTGGAACTACCCGACATTCAACCCAAGGGTCGCTCCCGCATCGATGTGGTGAAGTCCAAATATTCAGGCATCGCTCCGGTCGGCCCGGAGGGCTTGCGGCATTTCAAGAGCAGCTACAAGCGCGCACTGAAGCGCTACATCTCCAGTGGAACCTATCACCCCGATGAGCCAGTGATCATTCCGATCAAGCAAGATATGCGATATCGGAGTTTCAAACCCGTCGTGCAGCCGCAAACCAATGCGGTCGTCATTTATATGATGGACGTGTCGGGATCTATGGGTGAGGAGCAAAAGGAGATCGTTCGACTCGAATCATTCTGGATCAACACTTGGCTCAAGAAGCACTACAAGGGTTTGGAAACGCGCTTCATCATTCATGATGCGACCGCCAAGGAAGTCGATGAGAAGACCTTCTTCTCCACCAGCGAATCCGGCGGCACGTTGATTTCTTCGGCCTATAAGCTGGCGATGGAAATCGTGCAGGCGGATTACCCCTTCGATCAATGGAACATTTATCCTTTTCACTTTTCCGACGGCGATAACTGGTCCGGAGAGGATACGCGGCTTTGCATGCGTTTGTTGCACGAGTTCTTTCTTCCGAATGTGAATCAATTCGGATACGGCCAGGTCGAGTCCAAATACGGCAGTGGCCAATTCGCAAAAGATTTGGAGCGCGAATTTCCGAACGACGAGCGCTTGGTGATTTCCAAGATCGAGACGCGCGACAAAATTCTCGATTCGATCAAAGACTTTCTCGGTAAAGGTAAGTGAGCGATGGCCAATCTGACGCCTGAACTTGAAAAGTGGCGGGTCAAGATTCTCAAGATCGCGGAAGGCTACGGTCTTGATATGTTTGAGACGATCTTTGAGTTGATCACCTATGATCAGATCAACCAATTCGCGTCGTATGGCGGCTTTCCCGTTCGCTACCCACACTGGCGATTCGGTATGGAGTATGAACAGCTCTCCAAGAGCTATGAATACGGCCTTTCCAAGATCTATGAAATGGTCGTCAACACTGACCCCTGCTACGCCTATCTGATGGAAGGCAATCGCATGGTGGATCAGAAGTTGGTGATGGCCCACGTTTATGGGCATTGCGACTTCTTTAAAAACAATCAGTGGTTCGCGCCGACGAATCGCAAAATGATGGACGCGATGGCGAACCATGCCACACGGATTCGCCGATACACGGATCGTTATGGCGTCGATACGGTCGAGGATTTCATCGATAAAGTTTTGTCGCTTGAGAATTTGATCGACCGTTATTCACCCTACATCAAAAAGAAGACGGAAAAAGAGCGACAAGACGAAGCGCGCGGCTCGGAAGTATCGCTATTGCGCGTCAATCGCGATTATATGGACGAGTACATCAACCCGCCGGAGTTCGTGGCATCGCAAAAGCAACGCTTGGAAGATGATGCAAAGCGATCCGCCAAGTTTCCGAGTGAGCCTCAGCGCGACATTCTCGCATTTTTGATGCACTACGCACCGCTGAAGAACTGGCAGCAGGACATCATCGCGATCATTCGTGACGAAGCCTACTACTTCGCCCCGCAGGGCATGACCAAGATCATGAACGAAGGCTGGGCGTCTTACTGGCACTCGAAGATGATGACTCGGGACATACTGAACGATAGCGAAGTCATCGACTTTGCGGATGCGCACTCCGGCACCATGGCCATGTCGCCGGGCGGATTCAACCCCTACAAGATTGGCATCGAACTTTTCCGCGACATCGAAGAGCGCTGGAATAAGGGACGCTTCGGTAAACAGTGGAATGAGTGCGATGACATTCACGAAAAGGCGAGATGGGATCTGAATCTCGGTCAGGGCCGCGAAAAGATTTTTGAAGTACGACGGAACTACAACGATGTGACCTTCATCGACGAATTCCTCACAGAGGAATTTTGTGTTCAGAACAAAATGTTCGTCTACAAGTTCAATCGGCGCACTGGGCAGTATGAGGTCGACACCAAGGACTTCAAAGCCATCAAGCGCCAGCTGCTATTCCAGCTGACCAACTTTGGACAACCGATCATCCAAGTTGAAGACGCTAACTTCGAGAATCGCGGCGAGCTGCTGCTCACGCATCTCTGGGAAGGCGTCGACATGCAGCCGGACTACATGCGTGAAACGCTTAAAAATGTCGCGGCGATCTGGGGCCGTCCGGTGAATCTGGCGACGGTGCAAGATGAGCAGCCGATGGTGTTTCGTTGCGAGTCCAACGGTGAACTTTCGGAACACAAGGTCGGCGAAGTCCAACAGGGCCCGCCTTCGGAAACATCTTCGGACGAATCTTAAACTCATGTGAATTTGATCGAAGCTCTCAGCGTCCTGAGGGCTTTTTGGCTGGCAAGGAAGTCGGTCGACGATCTTTGTTCGACTTGCTTCGCGATGCGGAAGATGAGCTCGGCGGGCGCTTTGCTCGATCATTTGCATCAGCCTTTGTGCGCGACTGAGTCTCAAGATCTTTTTGTGTCGATCGTGGCGGGGCCGCGACTTTCGGAGCCGCAAGATCCGGATCGATGAGGCTCACGAGTTCTGGATATTGCAGTCGGCGAGCCAGATCGACTGCGCGCTCGCCCGAAGATCTCATGATCTGCAAATTGCTCTTCGGCGCCAAATATCTCACGACCGGCAAATGCCTTCGAAACACAGCCCACATCAGCGCGGTTGAGCCCTGCGCATCCAACACATTGGGGTCCGCGCCTTGTGCGATCAACACCTTCACCATGCCGACATCTCCGCGTGCGGCGGCGATGTGAAGCGCGGCATAGCCATCGCGTTTGGCCTCGTCCACTTCGATGGCTTTGGCTTGTAACATGTCCCGCACACGAGCTTGATCACCCTGATCAAGTGCCGAAAAGAAAATTTGCTCAACACTCAAGGTGGGAGGCGGAGGCGCAGCCGGCGGAGCCTCGGCGCTGTCCTCATGGGCGGCTGCAGTCGCGGGTTGAGTGACCGCCGGTGGCGCAGTTTCAGTTTGCGGCGAGGCGACAGAGGTGGTCGGTGAAGTCGAAGAAGTCGGCGTGGGGCGAATTGCCGATTTGAAGTCAAAAATCTGCAAGATCAGCAGCACGAGGACGAGGCCGCCAAGTCCAAGAGTCAGTGGCCGTCGCTGGGACTTGGCCCAGTTGCTGATTCTCGATTTCCAAGGATCTTGAGCGGGAAGCTCGAGAGATTCGACGGGGGATTCAAGTTCGAGCGGTGCGGGCAAAGAAGAGTCTGAACGCAAGGGGGCTTGAGGCCGCGACTGCGGCGGGTGCACAAGCTGGCGGATGTCTTGCGTCTGGGGAAGATCCGGAACTTCCAAAATCTGCACGCCAAAATAATCCGCACCGGCTCGCAGATAAAATTCCGCGCCGACCGCCAAAGGCAACTCGCGATGTTCGCGCCAAGGGCGCCCGTGTGTTGCGGGATCGACAGCCTCAAAGAGACTGTCTTGTTGTGAGCCCGGACGAATCCAACCTTTTCCATTTTCAAATGCGACGGTGAAGGCGATGGGTGCATTGAGATGTTCGGGGCCAATCACGCGGATCGCGCCGACCTCCGTGAGCCGCAAAAGATAGCGACGTTTGCGCCCATCAGGCCAAAGTAAGCGAATCTTTAAAGAGGTCATCCTGCCCTTCGTCCCTTGATCCCGAGATCATGCTCACGACAATGAAAATGACAACGGCAACAGCGTCGCGGAGACATCCGGTCCCCTGACTCGCCCGCCTCTTTCTAGAATGACTCAAATTTTGTCGACGCGCCACTGAGCTGAAAGCTTCGACGCGCGCAAGTGACTGATCCTGAGCGCCCACGCGGATTGCGGGGCGTTTGATTTGTCATCAAGATAGGGAATTGTAACGAGGCCACGGCCACGAAATCGAACCTCGACTTCCGTCGAGGGAGAACTTTCAGTCCTCGTCGCCCTTTTCGCCGCTCTCAATTTCGTCAAGATCTCCGGCATTCGTCGCTTCGACTCGAAAGAGCCATCCGTCGCCGAAGTTGTCTTCGAGAATCAGCTGTGGGTTTTCGAGAACCGCGCCATTCACCTCGATCACTTTGCCTTCGACAGGAGAATAGAGATTCATCGAGCCGCCTTCGGTCTCGATCTCACCGCAAACCTCATCGGGATTCACGTCTTCACCCTCGCTCGGAAGATTGATGGAGGTGATGTCGGTCAATTCATCGAGGCCGTCATCATTCACGCCGACCGTGACGGTTCCGTCTTCGATTTGTAGCCACTCGTATCCCAAAAAAGTCTGAAATTCGTCTTTCATGCCGTCCCTTGTATCATTGTCGTTTCGTCTTCGTCATTTCCGCCCGAGCCGCGCTGCGGCCAAGTCGGTGTCGAAGCTTTTGGCCAAGGTGAAGTGTAGATCAGCAGAGGAAATAGTAAGGAAAACGGCACGTACAAGACGCTGCGAAAACAAATCAGCATCAACAGCGCGCCGCAGGCGGCGATCGGCCAGGCCCGTCGAGATAGTGCGGCAACTCCGATTGCAATTTCGCCGACGACGACACTGGGACCCAGCCACGGGCTCAGGCGTTTCTGAAGTAGCCATTGATTCAGCTCGCGTTGCCAAGCTGAGTGCTGGTCGATGTAGAGAAAGTTCGACCAACGCAGCCAAGCCTCGACCGCCTCGCCACTCCACCACCACGAAAACTGTGACAGCGCTTTTTGTAGGCCGGCGCAAAGAAACAGAGCCGCGATCAGAAATTGAACGGATCGTCGCGCCCACTCACCCGTGAATGCCAGGAGCCAAAGCGCGAGCGCGAGAACGGATTCGTCGTGCCTTAAGCCCAGCTGCTCGGTTTTCAAGTGGGAATAGATGCTAAAACTTAAGGCCGAGCCCACGCGAAGTGCGGTGAGAGTCCCCATTGAAGTGAACCCAGCCCGAAGCTGATCCATGCGAGCAGGCCATCGAGTTCGTCGAGAGGCGAGCGCTGAGGCAACGAGTAGAGTGCAGCCCAAAAATATCCAAAGACTCAAATCACTCCAAGTCCCAAGACCGCTACGCAAATGACCTTCCAAATGAAGCGTCAAGAGCAGGCTCATCCAAAACCAGACTTCAAAGCGCAACAGTGTCGCGGAGTCGTGTCGAGGCTCAAGAATTCGTGTTGGGTCAAGACTCGCTCTCATGGCGAGCTCCAGCTCATGACCAATTCGCCGCGCGCGAGCAAATCCTCGACTTCGATTCGCAATTCACCGTGAGCGTCGACTAAGCCGCTCACTTTTAAAAGTTTCAGGCTTTGGACTTTGCGGCCCTGCTCGCGTTCGGCGGTCGCGGCCCAGTGTTTCATTCTTGCGAGCACGTGATCTGAAGATCCTTCTTCGATCCAACGCCAAAGCTGCGGATCTTGATAGGCCAGGCGGTAGGGAGCCAGTTGACGAGGTTTGAGCCATGCGAGCTGTTGGCCGTCCTCGAACATCACAATTGGGATCAGGGCACCGGCCTGATCCGCATCGATCTGACGCGTGAACATGCCATAGGGGACGAAGGGGAAAAAACGCAGATTGGCGAGATTGGCCGCGATCAGGCCCAGAAAAACCAAGCCGAGAGCCGCGAGACGAAACTTCGCAAAGCACGGCATCAACTCGCCCCTCCTCGCGATGGCAGCATGAGAGGCAAAACATGGCGGCGAACTTCGGGCTGCGAAAATCTGTAGATGATGGCGTCGTAATAATAGTGAGTGACCGTCAATGCGATCGAAAAGCTTGAAAGCCAAATCCAAATTGGTCCACGGAACTCCGCCCCCCAAGGCGAGTCCGAAACGACGAGAATTCGCGACAACAACAAAATTGCTGTGATCAAAGAGCCGCCGATCCAGACCCAAGCACTCACCGAGGACTTGCGGTCAGTTTGCGATTGTTTGTGAATTTGTTGCGTCACCGCCAAGTATTCAAAGCCGTGCACGGCACGTACAAAGGCGAGATAGAGGAGATTGCCGGGTTCGATCACAAAAAATATTTTGCGCAAATTGAATACGAATTTGTTGCTACTGCGAAGGCCGGGGTGCCGAATGCAGCACCAGAGAGTGCCGATCACTGCGATGGCGATCAGGGCTCGGCCCGTCTCCGCCACTCGCAAGTAGAAACTTGCTGCGAACTCGAGCTCTCGAAATGAATAGAAGTTCGAAAGGAAAATTCCGACGGTGGCCACCCACATCCAGCGACGCTCCCAAAGTTCCGAGTTCTGGAGAGCGAGATCCTGCTCGGCTGTGAGGCTTGTGCTTTGTCGAAGCGCTCGATTGTAAAGCAAGCTCAGGCCAAAGCCCTGCACAATCGCATGATGAGCCGCGAGGCTTCGAAAGACAAAGCCCGCCCAGGCATAGGCGAGTGGCTCGGACGCCGAGAAAAATCCGAAGGCCGAGGTGAGGGCAATACCAACGAAAATCAGGATGCCCTTCAGGTGCGCGGGGCGAGCCTGGCCGCCGTGGCTTTCGGCGATCGCGCGCCGCACTTCGGGCGATCGCCAAATGATGTAGAGAGAAAAAAAGTTGTGAACAACGTTGAGCAGAAACAGATCGCCGAGCAGACGAAGCTGCCAATCGGCACGAAGTCCCAACCCTGCTAACTCGTAGAGTAAGATGGCGACGAGGGGCAGAAAGCCGGTCGCCAGCACAAACAGCTCCCACCTTGGAGTGAAGATGCGAATCGTTGCGGGTGATGCGGTCGACGTGGCGCTGTTCACGCTACAAGCTTAGAGGCGAATCGCTGAGGCGTGAAATGAAAAAGGGGGCTTGGAAGCCCCCTTTTATCCAGAAAGTGTTGAACAGCGGTCGGAAAGTGCAAACAGCCCGAGGCCGCGCTTACAGATCGAAGTACAAGTAGAACTCGTAGGGCGAAGGACGCTGCTGCAGCGGAATGATCTCGCGCGTGTACTTGTAGTCGATCCAAGTTTCGAGCAAGTCCTCGCTGAACACATCACCTTTGCGCAAGAAGGCCGAGCCTTCCTTGAGGTTCTCCAGAGCTCGGTCCAGTGTCGGCGGCACCGAGGGCACGTTGGCCAGCTCTTGAGGGCTCAAGCCGTAGATGTCTTTGTCGAGCGGATCGCCCGGATGAATTTTGTTTTGCACGCCATCGATACCCGCCATCAGCAAGGCGGCCAAGCACAAGTAGATGTTCGCCGAGGGGTCTGGCGTGCGGAACTCGATGCGCTTCGCCTTTGGGTTTGTGCCCGTGTTGGGAATTCGAATCGCCGCCGAGCGGTTGCGATACGAGTAAGCCAATCGAACCGGTGCCTCATAGCCCGGCACCAGGCGCTTGTAGGAGTTCGTCGAGGGGTTGGTGATCGCGCACATAGCGGGCGCATGCTTCAAGATGCCGCCGATGAAGTACAGCGCTGTATCGGAGAGACCGGCGTATTTGTCGCCCGCAAACATGTTCTTGCCATCTTTCCAGAGCGACATGTGGCAGTGCATGCCCGAGCCGTTATCGCCATAGATGGGTTTGGGCATGAAGGTCGCGGTCTTGCCGTGTCGGCGAGCCACGTTCTTCACGATGTATTTAAACCACATCATATTGTCGGCGGTCTCGAGCATCGAATCGAAGCGAAAGTTAATTTCGCCCTGTCCGGCACTTGCCACTTCATGATGCTGGCGCTCGACTTTCATGCCGGCTTTTTCCAGCTCCAAGCAAATTTCTGTGCGCAAATCATGATGCGTGTCGTGGGGGAGCGCGGGGAAGTAACCTTCTTTCGGGCGCGGCTTGTAACCCAAGTTCTTGCCCTCATCGCGTCCTGTGTTCCAATGCGCTTCGTCTGAGTCGATCGAGTAGAACGAGCTATGTTGGTTCGTCTCATAGCGAACATCGTCGAAAATGAAGAATTCGGCTTCAGGTCCGAAGAACGCGGTGTCGGCAATGCCGAGCGACTTCAAGTAAGCCAAGGCCTTGCGGGCAATTTGGCGAGGATCGCGATTGTAGGGTTCGCCGGTTTCGGGAACGCAGACATCACAGAGGAGAGAGAGCGTGGGAACTTCCATGAAAGGATCGATCTTGGCGGTATTCGGATCCGGCTTCACCATCATGTCGGACTCATGAATGTTGCGCCAGCCGCGGATGGAGCTGCCGTCGAACATGAAGCCTTGTTCAAAGCTTTCGATGGTGAGTTGGTGAAGCGGCATCGAGAAGTGTTGCCACAGTCCCGGCAGATCCACGAATTTCAAATCGACCATCTTCACGCCATGCTTCTTCGCGAATTCTAAAACGGATTCCGGTGTCATGAGTCTCTCCTTTTTGCCACACGGCTTCGTCTGTTGATGTACTTCAAAACCAATTCAATTTTTTCACTCTTTAAGGCTCAGTGTTCGTCTCAGCTTCGCGGCCGCAAATCCGCATGGGCCTAGGTCAGCGCAGCCTCGTCCTTCTCACCAGTCCTAATGCGAAGCGCGCTTTCAACGGCGTAGACAAAGATCTTGCCGTCGCCAATCTTGCCGGTGCGTGCGCTGCGGGCAATGCATTCCACGACTCGCTCCGCCAGATCATCGGGTACGACGATTTCGATCTTTGTCTTGGGTAGAAAGTCGACGACGTACTCGGCGCCTTTGTAGATCTCAGTGCGGCCCTTTTGGCGCCCAAAGCCTCGCACTTCGGAAACGCTGACGCCTTCGACGCCGACTTCCGAAAGGGCTTCGATCACGTCGTCGATTTTAAACGGCTTGATGATGGCTTCGATTTTTTTCACGTGGCTCCAAGCATGGACAGCTTGGAACCTCACGTTAGGGATAGCGACTGCAGCTGTCAAAGAAAGCTTGTGTCCTGCGAAAAGATGTTTCATCCATCTGCTTAGCTCTCAGGAATTTGGCCCGAAGTTGGAGTGACATAGAAACGTGATTCGCAAGGCCCGTGGCCTCGTCCAGAGTCTTCGGCTCGGGCTTTAGAGTAAAAACCCAAGGGCTTTGGCCCGAGCCGTCCCGATCGAGGTCGCTTTGTCATCGAACACCCGCCCATTTTTGCCTCCTCAGCAGCAACTCGCGGATCCATTGGCGCGCGTGGTGCTGGTCGAACCCCTGATTCCTGAGAACACCGGGAACATCAGCCGCACTTGTGTGGCGACGGGTTCCGAGTTGCATTTGGTCGGGCCGATGGGTTTCGAGATCACTGAATCGCGGCTGAAGCGCGCGGGTTTGGACTATTGGCCACATCTGGCTTTGGACTATCACGAGGCGTTTGAGGCCTGGTGGTCGATGGTCGAATCGAAGCGCCAAGGCGAGCGTGTCTATTTTATCGAAACCTCAGGGACCACATCGCTCTTTGATGTCGAGTTTCAGCGCGGCGACTGGCTGGTCTTCGGCAAAGAAACCTCGGGGCTTTCTCCCGAACAGCTCGCTCGGCGGCCCAAGGAGGCCGTGATTTCACTGCCTATGCCCGGCCCGGTTCGCTCCCTCAACTTGTCCAATGCCGTGGCGATCACCGTCTTTGAATTGATGCGCCAAGTCTGCAAAGCGCCGACTGCAGGTCGGTGATGGCGCGGCGCCTAATCTGCCGACCTATTCCTAAGCCTGGCCTGAAGCTTGGTTGAGTTCTCGCTACGAAAGGCGGAAACTTATACGGCTTATGATCAATCAAATTTTATCAAAAGTTTTTGGCACGGCTCACGAACGCGAAATGAAGCGCTTGCAGCCGCAGATCGACCGAATCAACTCCCTCGAAGAGCGCTTCAAAGCCATGTCGGATGCGGAGTTGCAGCACATGACGGTGCTGTTCAAAGAGCGCATCGCCAAGGGTGAGAGTCTCGATGATTTGCTGCCCGAGGCCTTCGCAGTTTGTCGCGAGGGTGGACGACGAGTTTTGGGCATGCGCCACTACGACGTGCAGTTGATCGGCGGCATGGTTCTGCATCGGGGCTCGATTGCGGAAATGCGAACCGGCGAAGGTAAAACTTTGGTCGCCACACTCGCCGCGTATCTGAATGCGCTTGAAGGTAAAGGCGTGCACATCGTCACCGTGAACGATTATCTCGCACGTCGAGACGCCGAATGGATGGGCAAGCTCTACGGATGGTTGGGTCTGACCACGGACGTGGTGACGCACGGACAGAACGAAGCCGACAAGCATCGCGCGTATCGCGCCGACATCACTTACGCGACCAACAACGAATTGGGCTTTGATTATTTGCGCGACAACATGAAGTTTGAGCTGACGGATTTCGCTCAGCGCCCCCTGAACTTCGCGATCGTCGACGAGTGCGACTCGATCCTGATCGATGAAGCGAGAACGCCGCTCATCATCTCCGGCCCTGCCGAAGATTCGATCGACAAGTACATGGTGGTGAACGCCATCATCCCGCACCTGAAAAAAGAACTGCACTTCACCATGGAAGAAAAGTCCCGCACGGTGGCGCTCACGGAAGACGGCAACTCGCGCGTGGAAGAACTCTTGAAGCTCGAGAATCTCTACGATCCGCAGAACATCGAATTGCTTCACCACGTGTATCAAGGACTCAAGGCTCATCATCTCTACCATCGCGATGTCGATTACATGGTGAAGGACGGTGAGATCATCATTGTGGACGAGTTCACCGGCCGACTCATGGAAGGCCGACGCTGGAGCGACGGACTTCACCAAGCCGTGGAAGCCAAAGAGAATGTGCCCGTCAAGAATGAGAACCAGACTCTGGCGACCATCACTTTCCAGAACTACTTCCGCATGTACAAAAAGCTTTCGGGCATGACGGGTACGGCGGAAACCGAAGCCGTCGAGATGAAGAAGATCTACAATCTCGATGTCTCGGTGATCCCGACCAACAAACCGATTCGACGATTGGATCAAGAAGATGTCGTCTTCAAGAACACGGCGGCGAAGTTTCGCAACATCGTTCGCGATGTGAAAGAGCGGCAGGCCAACGGTCAACCGGCTCTGGTTGGTACGGTATCCATCGAAAAGTCTGAATTGCTCAGCACCTTTCTGCAGAAGGAAGGCGTTCCGCATCGGGTCTTGAACGCCAAACATCACGAGAAGGAAGCTGAGATTGTGGCTCAGGCCGGCCGCAAGGGCACAGTGACCATCGCCACCAACATGGCCGGTCGCGGTACCGACATCGTTTTGGGCGGCAACCCTGAGTTTATGGCCAAGCAGGTGAACAGCGATCAAGAGTCGCAAGAGTTCAAAGACGCTTTGGCGAAATTCCGCGCGCAATGTGAGGCGGAGAAACAGGAAGTCATCGCAGCCGGTGGCCTCTACATCGTCGGTACTGAACGACACGAGTCGCGTCGTATCGACAATCAGCTTCGCGGTCGTTCGGGACGTCAAGGCGACCCGGGTGAATCGCGATTCTATTTGGCGCTCGATGACGATCTGATGCGCAAGTTCAACGGTGAGAAAGTCGCTCGCATCATGGAATTCATGAATGTGGAAGACGATGAGCCGATCACGGCGGGCATGGTTTCGCGTGCGATCGAGTCCGCGCAGCGCAAGGTCGAAGGTCACAACTTCGATATTCGCAAACACTTGCTGGATTACGACGACGTGATGAACAAGCAGCGCATGGCGATCTATGGTCTGCGCCGGAGCATTCTGGCCGGCGAGAGCCTGGACGACATCATTCGCGAGATGCTGGGCGATCAAGTCTCCGCGATGCTCGACACCTATGTGGATGAGCGAGGCCGCAAAGACGATATCAACCTCGATGGTTTGACGGTCGCTCTTCGACAGCAGTTCGGCGTCGGCACCAGCTTCGAAGATTTCTCCGAAGCGGATCGTCAGAATGTCGAAAAGATCACGGCCAAGGTGAAATCCGAAATCATGGCCGCACTCGAGTTCCAGAAAACCCATCTGGGCCCCTTCTATCCGCAAGTGCAGAAGATGTTGCTCTTGCAGGCCATCGATCAGCGATGGAAAGAGCATTTGCAGCGCATGGATCAGATGCGCGAGTGGATCAGCTTGCGTGGTTACGCGCAGAAGGATCCCCTGGTCGAGTACAAGCAAGAGGCCTTTAAGTTGTTCGAAGAGATGAATGGCTTCATTCGCGTGGATGTTCTGGAAAAGCTCTTCAAGATTCAGCTTGTTCTTCAGCATCCCGATGGTGGTGATGAGGGTGTGCCGCCTGAGGAAGTCGCGCGTCGCGCGCCTCAGCGATCGCCCGCACCCCCGACTTCACAGGATCGAGAGCGCGCCGAAGAACAGCTTGAGGCGCTCAAGCCCAAGAAGACACGCATGACCTTTGGTCCGCCGCCCACGGATGATGATCCCGGATCTGGCGGCGGGGGATTGTCGCGGGCAGAACGTCGGCGTATGGAGCGCGACAAGAAGCGCCGATGATCGATGACGTAGGGCCGCTTCAGGTGAAGGAGATTTGAGAGTTGGCGACTCCGGCTTGTCCCAAATGTTCGGCTGAGCTTCGCGACGATTACGGCATGGTCGCCTGTGCTGGCTGTGGGGCGATCGTCTTTGTCGACATGGACGGGATCGCGCACATGTCTTCGGAAGAGTCGGCCAATCCACCGGCTGCCGCGAAATTTCCTGAGGCCGACCAACTGGCCGGCGACGAGTCTACGCCAACCAATTTCAACAACCCACCTGCGGGTGAGCCCGAGGCCTCGGCCGATGGCGATGCGCCTCTGGGCGTCTTCGAGCAACCCGAAGTTGCGTCTCAATTTGAGACATCCGCTGCGCCAGAAGTTCAGCCGCTCGAGTTCGACGCCAGCCCTCAACTCGAGGCCTCCGCCACGCCCCATGACGGCGCACCCCTCGAAGCCGCGCCCAGCGACGACGCCCCGGCGGCGGCGGCTGGCGAAGAGCCTCTCAATCCGACGGAAAGCCCAGCTGAAATTAATGAGGACTTCGCTGACTTTTTTGGCGAGACCGAGAAGCCACAAAAGAGTCCTGCCAAGGTCAATCCCGCGGATCCCTTGGGAGTGAGCGGTTATGCGGCCAATGAGCTCAGCCAGGCGAAGGGCGGGGGGCTGCTGTTCAAATTGAGAATTTCAGGCATCGATTCGAAAGAATTGCGGGAAGAAATCCGACAAGCATTAAAGGACTCGCGTTTTGGCTGGTCCTTAAGTGAGGTCATGGGCCCGGATCGGCTGCGTGGCGGAGTGTTGGTGATTCCCAACCTCAACGCCGTGAAGACCTCGATTATTGTGAATCGAATCAAGCACCTGCCGGTCGAGATTCGATGGGAGCAATATGCGATCACGGATGTGGAAGGTCCGACTTCCTAAATTCGCCGAGTTCGCCGTCATCGCGGCGCTGGGGATCAGCTTTGCCTTCATCACCGAGCCCGTGACCGCTTCGGAGCCAGCGCCTGCCGCGGCCGCCGAGGGACAAGCCGCAACTCCGTCAGCCGCCCCGATTGCCGCACCGAAGTGCCGGATCATGGATCACATGGCTTTGATGAGCTCTCTGCGTTCGAAGATCGGTTCGATGGAACGAGAGATCCACGATCAAATGAAAGCCTTTGAAAAGGCCAAGCATCAGCCCGATCAAACTCACGAGCACTCCAAACTTATTGCACTCAAATACAAAGATCTTCAGCGCCTGGTGCGCGAGCATCGCGAGCTCGAACTTCACATTCGTTTTCGTCACCCCGATCGTCACGATGAAAGCACACGGCAGTATCAGGCGGTGCGCCTGAAGACCCTCGAAGAGATTCGCACATCGTTTGGAATCGATGGGCGGTTGGATCGAATCAAAAAACAAGTTGAAGTGGTGCTGCCGGTCCCGAAGCAGGATTCACCGGCGCAGCGAGCGCCCGCGTCCGTGGCGGCGCCTCGGCCCGACGAAGAAGAACTTCCTGAGCGAATTCATCTGATCAAGTAGTGAAAATTCCGCTACCGAGTCTCTAGCGGACAGGTTCGAAATTGGGAGCCCGCTTGCGAGCCTCGGCTTCGCGGCTGGGATTCAAACCATAGATCATCAGTCGCAGGCGTTCTTCTTCGCGCAAATCGCGCATGCGTTGCGCGGGTGTGATGGACACAGGTTGGCGTCCGCGATAGCCCGCACTTCCGGCGTAAATCTGCTGACTCATATACATGGCCTCAGCATCTTGTGCAGCTGGAGTGCGAGCCAGGCAGTCGCCGCAAATGTGCGCGGGAGTTTGCACGGTGGGAGATGCGGGCGTGAAGGGCAATGGCCGCAAGCCTTCGACGACAACTTCCTGTGCGTGGCCACTGACCAGTGTCTGATGATTTCCGTGAGTATTGAGTTGATCGCGCTGAACATCGGCGACGGGCGAGGCTTCGCTTTCGCCAAAGAGCACTTTGGGCTCTTTCACTTGCGGACCAACATACACCGCAAGGCCATCTTCAAAATGAACTTCGCGAATTCGGCGCTTTTCGCCGGGCGCATCCCAAATCACATAGATCCATCGGTCGCGTCCTTGCCAGCGCTGCGTGCGTGTCGGGTTGCCAGCGGCCTCGAGCACTTCCCACTTCGGCATTCCTTCTTGCACGCGATCAAACTCGCGAAAACGAGGTGTCACACAGCCCGCAAGCGTGGACAGCGAAGTCACCATGAGAAAAGCCAGTGCGAGAGATCTCACTTCCTCTAGTGTAGGACGTTCCTTTGCCGTAGGCGACTGCCCCAAGGACCTGCGTCGAGGCACTCTGTCGATCGAGACGACAACTGTCGAAGGTCTCCACGGCCGAATCGAATCGATTTCAGAGGGGCCTGATTGGTGAGTTCAGCGTCGGATCATTTCGCCCCGACCTTCGTCTCAAATTGAGACACACATTGGCTTGGAATTTTCAAAGCTCGCGAGGCAGGGCGCGCTTGAGTAGCTTTCCCGAATCTCCCTTGGGAAGCTCCGAGAGCACGCGAATGTGTTTGGGCACTTTGTACTTGGCCAGATGCTGGGCGCAGAAGCCGAGCAGCTCTTCGCTAGTGACGTCGCGATGTAAGGCGACGTAGGCGCAGCCCACTTCGCCCCATTTGGAGTCGGGCACGCCGATCACCGCGACTTCGCGCACGGCGGGATGCGTGGATAGCACGCGCTCGATCTCAACCGGATAAACGTTTTCGCCACCCGAAATGAACATGTCCTTTTTGCGACCTGCGACGTAGTAGTAGCCTTCGGCGTCCTTGCGAACCAAATCCCCCGTGTGCAGCCAGCCATTGCGAATGCTCTCGGCTGTCGCCTTGGGATTTCTCCAGTACCCAGGCATGCACATCGGACCTTGAAGAATCAGTTCACCGATTTCGCCTGTGGCCACGTCTCGCCGCTCGTCATCGACGACACGTGCGCGAATGTAAAAGTTGGGGAAGCCGATCGAGCCGATTTTACGAAGCGCATCCTCTTCATTGAGTGAAAAGACGTTCGGACCGAACTCCGTCAGACCGAAGCCCTGACGAATGGGGATGCCACGCTCTTGCCAAGTTCGGATCAGATCAATGGGCATCGGTTCGCCACCGACGATCGCGTAGCGAACTCGCGATAGATCCGCTTCGCGGAAGGCGCGGGTCTGCGACATCATTTCCATGGTCGTGGGGACGCCAAACAAAATCGTCGCGCCCTCGCGTGCGGAGGTTTCCAGAATCTTCTCCGCATCGAACTTTTTGACCAGCACAGTGCGTGCGCCTCGATGTGCGAAGGGCGTCAGCAGCACATTCCAGCCGCCGGTGTGGAAAAAGGGGAGAAAGCTCACGAACACATCGTTCTGAGAGAGATTCAGGCGAAGCGTGGTGTTGAGCGAGTTCCAAAACAGCATGCGCGGATTGATCATCGCGCCTTTGGGTTTTCCTGTGGTGCCTGAAGTGTAGAGGATCATGCAAGGCGCTTCGGCCTCGGCTTGCATTTGTCGATGCCAGCTCGGCAACGCCGAGGCCAAGCGCAAGGCTGGCGAGCTGCGACGGAACTCTTCCAAATCTTGCTGGCAATGACGCTGGAGGGTTTCGAATTCCCAGCGGCGCTCGGGGCCAGCTTGAGCCGACACTTGCGCAAGCGTCGCGGAAAACTGTGATTGATAGATCAGCAAAGCAGGTTCGGAATCTTCCAATACATGTTGAATCTCTGGGGCGGCCAAGCGGAAATTGATCGGCACCAAGCAGGCGCCGACGCGCAAACAGGCGTGGAAGAGTGCGATCGACTCAAGTTCATTCGTGGCCAGAAGCGCGACGCGATCTCCGCGCACGATTCCCCAGTTTTCACTCAGTTCTTTCGCTAAGGAGCAGGAGAGCCGATACACTTCGGCCCAGGTCCACGACACATCGGTGTCCGCATCGCGATAAGCGACATTCTGCGGTGAAAAGAGGGCCCACTGCTTCGTCCAGTCGAACTCATCGATTGAAAACTGAAGTTCGTGACCCAAGCCTCACCTCATGTGTCGTAAGCCCAGCGCATGGCCAGCGCCGCCATGCTCATACCGCCGCCTGAGCCAATCACAATCACCAAATCACCGCGCTTGAGCTTGTGCTTTTCGGCCGCATCCGCCAACGCCATCGGTAAGCAAGCGCTACCTGTGTAACCATATTGATCCATGATGTTGTGGGCTCGCTCTTGTGGCGCTTGCAGCTTCCGCATCGTCTCAACGATCGAGCCGATGTTGATCTGCGTGAAAAAGAAATGCTTCACATCGCCGACCTTCGCGCCGACTCGATCCAACAAAGCGTGCGTGAGTTCCGGCCAAATTCGGCCGTTCGTCTCCGGCGGGATGCGCTTGGTGAACTGCAAGAGATGCATCTTTTTGTTCACCGTCTCCGTCGAAATCGGAAACTTCGTGCCGCCAGCGTAAATCCCCATATAGTCGTGGTACTGACCCTCGGTCGCCAACTGCGAAGCCAAGATGCCGAGGCCGCCGGCCTCTTCCGCCGGCGTCGCGCGGCGAAGAATCGCGGCGCCCGCGCCATCGGCAAACACCGAGGTGACTTTATAATCATCCCAGTCAAAGTATTTCGACATTCCATAGGCGCCGACGACGAGAATGTGTTGATAGCGCTCATCAGCCATCAAGAACTTGGACGCGATCTCCGTACCCGTCGCAAAACCTGCGCAAGCCGTATTGATGTCGAAAGTGCCCGCCCTCGTCGCTTGCAACTTGTGTTGCACCACGGCCGCCGTCGACGGCGACACATAGTCCGGCGTATCCGTGGCGACGATGATCAAATCCAAATCTCGAGCTGTCAGCCCCGCGCGCTTCATCGCCTGCTCAGCGGCTGGCAAAATCAGATCCGACGTCGCTTGATCCGCTGACATGAAGTGGCGCTTGGCGATGTTTCGCTGATCGCGCAAGAACGTGGTCATGTCGCGATTGTACTTTTGATCAAAGAACGAATTCTCGACGACATTGGGGGGCGCGTACAAACCTAGGCCGCAAATCACAGCTCGCATGTCAAAGACTCCAAATTAGGGGCGGTGGAACAAGAACTGATTCACTTTGTCGACGAACAGCCGCGGGTTCTCGACATTGCAGGAGTGACCTTGACCCGCCAGCATCTCGAAACGCGCATTCGGCAAGCCCGCAGCAAGTGCGCGGCCTGTGTCGATCGGGATGATGGGATCGTGTTCACCGTGCAGCACCAAAATCGGCTGACGAATCTTATCCAGTTGTTTGGAAATGTCGGTCACGTGCAGCTGTTGGGGCACGCCATGCCAGTTCAGTTTCGCGATTCCGAACGCGTCGTCGACCAAGCGCTGGAAGAGCGGCGAGGCCATATCGTTGTTGTGAATCGTCGCGTGCATCACTTGCTCGCAGACCTTGCGATCTTGCGACATCGCTGTGAAGGCCGCATACATCTCAGGACCGAACTGCACGCCGGTCGCGCCCACCGAATCGAGCAAGACGGCGCGATCAAATAGTTCAGGCACTTTCAGCATGGCGTACAAGGCGATGATGCCGCCGGTGGAGTGTCCCACCAGACAGGCCTTCTTCACACCGACCTGCTTGCAGAGCTGAATGTAATCATCCGCCATTTTTTCCGGATGCAGATCTGCGGCTGTGGTGGGGGCTGCGGACTTACCGCAACCGCGCCACTCGGCGCCGATCCAACGGCCTTCAGACCCGGGTTTGGCGTCGGCTTTCCAAAGTGACAGCGAAGGCTCCCACCAAGTGTTCGACGCGAGATTGCCGTGAATGAAAATCGTGTCGAGCGGCAGTGTCGCCGGCTGTGTTTCGACATTCATCTGAAAGCCCTGCACATCAATCAAAGCCATCGCTCACCTCTTTCGGAAAATCACTGCATATGAATCTGAGTGTCTTGGGGGCCGATGCCTGTGATCGCGCCGCCCATCCAAGGTCCGCCTTCGAAAGTTCGGTCGCTGCTCACGCGGGCGTCGCCTTCGATGATCAAGCGTGTCCACCAAGCGGCGAAACGCGGAACGGCCTCGGGAATCTTGTGTTCCGAGCCTTGAAGGTAGAGTCGGCTGGCTCGTTTGGACTTCGGCACCTTCGCCCAAAACTGGTCGTGCACGAAGTTCTGCACATATTGATCTTGTCGCGCGAGCACGAGGTGAACTTTGCCGTCCGGCAATTGTGATGCGATGTCGAGAAGCTTCAGGCGGCGCACGCCTTGAACGAGGCGGAACGTGGATTCAAGCTTGAAGGGATGCTCAAGTACGATGGGCTCGGCCATCGGATAGGTCGCATAGACGATTTGGCGGAGAAAGTGGTCGTACAGTTGATCATCGGTGGCTGGATTCATCGGAAAGAGCATTCGCGTCTGCGCGATCTGCGTTTTGATGATCATATCCTGGCTTTCCAGCGGCGCGATGTACGGTGCCATCAAGATCAGCGAAGAGACTCGACGCGGAAATTGCGTCGCGAAGACCGCACCGAAGGCGCTGCCATACGACAGTGTCACTAGGTGGGCCGAACGAATGTTGAAGTGATCCATCAAAAGTTTGAGATCTCGAACTTGTTCGACATAATCGATGGGAGCCGTGGGGTATCCGTCGCGCACCATGGTTTTCCCGTGGCCCTTCGGATCATAGCGAAGGATGCCCAGGCCCTGACCCTTCAATTCATCGACGTAGCTTTGCCATACGCCAGTTCGATAGGTCAGTCCGTTGAGCAAAATGGCGACGGGCTTTCCGCGAGCAGGGCGTAGGTAGTCAACGAAGACGCTGTGATTCGGTCGGAGTTCGACCCAACCTTCGAAACGCGATTGCCGCGTTTTTGCGTCGACACTCTCGCGGTCAACAAACTTCGGATCCAGTGCGCCGCCACCTGCGGCCTGAGCGCTGTGGGCCGCCAAGGCGAGTGAAATCAGTGCGCAGGCAACTCCCACGCGGAACTTTGTCTTCAATGATGCTTTCAAGCTTCCCCCTCAATCCCCATGACATTCACCCATTCGTCACAAGGCTCAGCCCCTCGCCAAGCCCTGCTCCCCAAATCTGAGCCATTCAAAATCTTTAGACCACCAACGCGCCGTCGACAGAAACGACGGTGCCGCTGATGTACGAGGCCTCTTGGCTGGCCAAGAACAGACACGCGTTCGCGATGTCCTGCGGCTTGCCGAATCGGCCCGCCGGAATTTTTTGTTCAATTTGTTGGCGAGCTTCGGCGGGCATCGCCTCCACCATCGGCGTCATCGTGAAACCAGGTGCAACGGCATTGACGGTGAAGCCTTTGCGCGACAATTCGCGAGCCCAAGTCTTGGTCATGCCAATCACGCCGGCCTTTGCCGCCACATAATTGGTCTGACCGAAGTTACCGTACAAGGCGACAACGGAAGAGATCGAGATGATGCGCTTGTGAGCTGTGTCTGCGAACTTCGGCATCAGTGCCTTCGTGCAATGAAACACGCCGTTCAAATTCGTATCAATTACGGCTTCGAAATCCTCGGTCGTCATTTTGCCAAAGGACTTGTCGCGTGTGATGCCGGCGTTGTTGATCAAAACATCAACGGGTGCGGCGAGGCTTTCTGCGGCGGCCTCGACCGAGGGCATTTTGGAGACATCGACTTGTTGAAAATTCAGGCGATCTTGAAAGCTCGCAAGTTCGGCTCGCGCGGCCGCGATCGAGTCCGCCGAAAATTCCCAAACGCTGACGCGTGCTCCGGCCTCAAGAAACTGACGAGTGATCTGCAGGCCGATGCCGCGTGCTCCGCCGGTCACCACCACATGCTTTTGCGAAAAGTCGAATTTGATGTTGCTCATGGCTCAGGCTTGTAGGCTTTTGGTCAAGATTGGGTCAACGCCAAAAGAGCTTTCGCTCACCTCAGCGCATTGCGAGATGTCGCGCTTATGCCCTGCATTAAGTTATTGAAATAACTAATGCCAATCCTTGCTGACTAGAGCAAATACTCTAATTGCACAAAAACTAAACGCACTTCTTGGGGCACGCAGGGGACACAAGCCAGCGCCGATCCTGAACGCGACAAATTGCCCCTTCGGCGAAGGTGCCCGCAATTCGAGATTGGCCCGAAGCCAGTACCAACGGTCGCAATGTCTACTTGATTGTCGGACTTCAAAGTGTGAAGACGTCGCGGCTCACATTGTCCCTCACCGAGTCCCGCTTTGGCGAATCGGCCTCGCTCCGAACTCAGATCTGAAGTCGGTTCGACGCTTGAACTGCTGAAAAATTAAGCCACTTAGGATTGGCCTAACCGCAGACAGCGAGGGCGGAATTCTTTGAAGCGAGTTTGATTCGGCGGTGGACTCGACGGCCATTATTAGGCAAAAGTAGGGGGCAAATTGTGAACCAAACTTTTCGCTGGGCCGTGGGCTCTGCTTTGAATTGTTTGAATTGGCACTCTGTGCTTCGGCATCGAGCGCTCGATTCACAAAGCGAAGGTTGAAAATGCTTGGGTCGAACAGCATCTGAGAGGAGTCCCTGCCATGTCGGGTGGACCAATTGATCCTTCACATCGCGAAGAAACGCAAAGCTCGGTCAATGCGGCCGGTATGCGCATGTTCATCTTCTCCATGGCCGCGGCCATGTTGTTCTTTGTTTATGTGTCGTTCCTGAGCGGCGGCGTGGACCTTAAAGAAGTGAAAGAAGTGGCGCCCGAGGCCGCGCAAACCGTGGCGGCTGCAGCACCGGAAAAACCCGTCGATGTTTCTGGCATCACTGAGCCGTGGATCGAGGATGAGCGCATGGTCGCTCATGGCAAAAAACTCTACGGCGTCAACTGCGCCGCTTGCCATGGTGCTGAAGGTAAAGGTGACGGCATCGCGGGTGCGAGCCTGAATCCGAAGCCGCGCAATTTGATCGAAGGAAAGTGGAAAAAGGGCGGCGACTCCCTTGGTCTTTTCACCACGCTCACCAAGGGAATCGAAGGCACTTCGATGCAAGGCTACTCGCACATGCCAGCGAAGGATCGTTGGGCTTTGGTGCAGTTCATTCGCTCCATCACGACCGACAAAGTGGCCGAAAAAGCTGAAGACGTGGCGAAGAAGGCCGCTTCGCTCAAGTGATTCGAATCGATTCTTCGAAAGGACTCTCGTCTTGATCCAAGCGCTCCGCACTTTCACAACTGTGTCGATCCGCACGAAAGCCCATGTTTGGGCGTCGTGCTGCGCACTTTTTTTGGTCGGGGCGACGTTGTCGGGCGGGGAGTTCGCTTGGGCCGCTGGGCGTGGCGACATTCACAAGCTCAAAGAAGGTTTTGCGAATGAAGTGCCGAAGCCGCTTGAAGAAGTGGGCATCGATCCTCGTCAGGGCAGCAAAGTCGATCTGAATTTGAGTTTCACGGATCACGACGGGAAGAAGCTTGCGCTCAAGGATTTGATGAGCGACGGCAAGCCGATCTTGCTGAGCTTGGCCTACTACTCTTGTCCCAGTCTTTGTAACTTCCATTTGAATGGCTTGAACGATGCCTTTCGCAAGATGCCCAAAGCATTGGGCGAAGAGTTCCGACTTGTCGTCGTGAGCATCGACCCCAGCGAAAAGCCCGAGCTGGCGAAGGCGAAGCGCCAGAGTTACCTCGAGGCCTATGGCCGCCAAGACGCCGCGGCCGGCTGGCACTTTTTGACCGGCGAAGAGGCTTCCATTCGCGCACTCGCACAGGCCGTTGGTTTTAAGTATCGCTGGGACGAAAATCAAAAGCAGTGGGCCCACGCCGCAGCGGCGATGGCGATTTCACCAGACGGAACCATCTCGCGCTATCACTATGGCATCACCTTTGATCCCAAAGTCTTGCGGCTATCGATGATCGAAGCCTCGCAGGGACAGGTCGGCAGCGTGGTCGACAAATTAATCCTCTATTGTTTTCATTTTGATCCCCAAGCCAACAAGTATGTGTTGGCCGCATTCAACGTCATGCGCGTCGGCGGTCTTTTGATCGTCCTCGTGCTCGGGGCGTTCTTGCTGCCATTTTGGACGAGGAATTCGAAAGCGAGTGAAGGAGAGATTCGATGAATCGAGGCTCTGAACGCAGTGTGATGCCCCAAATGAAACAGCAGTTAAGCAAGCAAGTGAAGCGGGCCATGGCCCTCGGCGCGGCCTTGGTTGCGATGTTGGCCGACAAGTCCGTGTTGGCGAGCACATTGATGCCGCCGGCGGTGACCAAGACAGCCGGTGAAGTCGACGACATCTATATTTTCTTGCTGGTGTCGAGTTTGATCTCGTTCATCATCTTGATCGGCGGCATGATTTACTTTGTCGTCAAGTATCAGCGTCGATCTGCGACCGATAAGACGGCCTACATCACTCACGATCATCGTCTCGAGTTCGCGTGGTCGTTCATCCCCTTGGTGATCTTCATGTTCGTGTTCGCATGGGGCTGGAAAGTCTATCACGACATGCGCGCCTTTCCGGAGAACGCTCTGGAAGTTCATGTGATGGCGAAGAAGTGGGACTGGCGCTTTCTTTATAAGAATGGCAAGGAAGTGACTTCCGCCCTCGATGCGAAGAATGAGCGCGTGCCTGCGACGATGGTGGTGCCGGTGAATCGACCGGTGAAGCTCATTATGGCGTCGGAGAAAATTTCTGCGAACTCGACCGACCCGTCGGATCGCCCCGTGCTCCACTCCTTCTATATTCCCGCGATGCGGATCAAGCAGGACGTGGTTCCTGGTCGATACACAGCGCTGTGGTTCGAGGCCGAGAAGGAAGGCGATTATTGGGTTTTCTGTACGGAGTATTGCGGAGCCGGCCACTCGGCGATGAAGGCGAAATTGAAGGTGGTCTCCAACGAAGAGTTTGAAAAGTGGCTGAGCGCGGAAGGCGGCGGTGAGATGTCGTTGGCTGACGTGGGGCGAGGGCTCTTCGGTTCGCAGGCTTGCATCGGCTGTCACAGTCTCGATGGTTCGCGTCTTGTCGGTCCGAGCTTCAAGGGACTGTTCGGAGCCAAGGCCCACAAAGTCGAGGGCAGCAGCGTTGATGTGAATGAAGAATATATTCGCGAAAGCATTCTGAACCCCAACGCCAAAGTCGCCGCGGGCTATCCGCCTGGGGTGATGCCGGCCTATGCCGGTCAGCTCTCGGATGAACAAATCCTCGCGCTGATCGAATTCATCAAGACTGTGAAGTAAGGAAGAAGGAGAACTCATGGCATCCGGAAGCACAGCTTCAGCGGCCCATCACGATCACAACTATCTCAATCATGAGAAGGGCCTGTGGTCGTGGTTGACGACGTTGGATCACAAACGCATCGGCATTCTCTATTTCATTACCGTCGCGCTCTTCTTCTTGGTCGGCGGAATCTTCGCGCTGTTGATTCGCACTGAACTTTTCAGTTCGGGTCAGACGATCATGACGGCGGACGATTACACGCGTTCGATGACCTATCACGGCGCGATCATGGTGTTCTTCGTGATCATTCCTGGAATTCCCGCCTTCCTGGGCAACTTCTTCCTGCCGATGCAGATCGGCGCGAAGGACGTCGCATTTCCGCGTCTGAACTTGCTCAGCTGGTATTGCTTGATCGGTGGCGCTGCGGTCGCGCTGACTTCGCTCGCGTTTGGCGGTGCGGATACAGGTTGGACCTTCTACACGCCGTATTCGATCAGCATGAAACCCGCTGTGATTTGGATGGTGATGGGTGCATTCATCGCTGGATTCTCGTCGATCCTCACGGGATTGAATTTCGTGGTCACCACGCACAAGCTGCGTGCGCCCGGCATGACGATGAATCGCATTCCGCTGTTCGTGTGGGCCTTGTACTCAACCGCCATCATCCAAGTTTTGGCGACTCCGGTTCTGGCCATCACCTTGTTGCTGTTGGCGGCGGAGAACATCTTCGGCATCGGCTTCTTTGATCCCGCGCTCGGCGGCGATCCGGTGTTGTTCCAACACTTTTTCTGGTTCTACTCGCACCCGGCTGTGTACATCATGATCTTGCCAGCGTTTGGTGTGATCTCGGAACTGATCACGGCATTCTCGCGCAAAACGATCTTTGGTTACACAGCGATCGCGTATTCGAGCTTGGCGATCGCGGCGGTGTCCTTCTTCGTTTGGGGCCACCACATGTTCGTGTCGGGTCAGTCGGAGTGGGCGGGCGTTGTCTTCTCCTTCCTCACGATGTTGGTGGGTGTTCCGACGGCGATTAAGTTGTTCAACTGGATGGCCACGCTTTACAAAGGCTCGATCAATTTGTCGGCGCCGATGTTGTACGCTTTGGGCTTCATGTTCTTGTTCACCATCGGTGGCGTGACCGGCATCTTCTTGGCGACAATCGCCACGGACGTTCACTTCCACGACACCTATTTCGTCGTCGCGCATTTTCACTATGTGATGGTGGGCGGAACCTTGATGGCGATCATGGGCGGCATCTTCTATTGGTTCCCGAAGATGTTCGGAAAACTGGTGAACGACACCGTCGCTCGCTGGTCTTTCTTCTTCATCTTCATGGGTTTCAACGTGACCTTCTTCCCCCAATTCGTTTTGGGTTCGATGGGCATGCCCCGACGATACTTCGATTACCTTCCGGAGTACGAGTACTTGAACCAGCTCTCGACGATTGGCGCTTACATGATCGGGATCGGTTTTGTGATCGGCGGTTGGGCCGTGATTCAAGGTCTGCTCAATGGCAAGCCTTCTGGGCCGAACCCCTGGGGCGCGAAGACCTTGGAATGGACAACGGCATCTCCGCCTCCGCATGAGAACTTCATTCAACAACCCATTGTGACGGCAGGTCCCTATGAGTACCGCTAAAACTGGATCCGGTTATCATCACGCTCATCACTACGACAGCGCGGAACATGAATATGTGAGCTCCAAGCAGGGCGTATGGCTCTTTCTCTGCACGGAGATCTTGATGTTCGGTGGCCTCTTTGTGGGCTATGCGATCTTCCACCACATCTACCCTGAGATTTTCAAAGTCGGTTCGAAGTTCACCGACTGGCGCTTGGGCGCGGCGAACACTGTTGTGCTGCTGGGAAGCTCGTTCACCATGGCCCTTGGCATTTACTACTCGCAGAAAAAAGAGCAGAGCAAAGCCGTGGCGATGTTGGCGATCACAATTCTGTGTGGCGCGATCTTCATGGGCATCAAGTACATTGAGTACTCGCACAAGATCCATCTGGGTCTGTTGCCGGGCTCTTGGTACACGGCGGATCCGGCATCGTTGGTGAAGTATGTGGGAGACATGGAGATTCCTTCGAATCTGCCGATGTATTTCTCCTTTTACTACATGATGACCGGGATTCACGGCATTCACGTGCTCGTGGGCATGGGCCTGATCGCGTGGGTGATGATTCGAGCGATGAAGGGCGAGTTCGGTCCGCATTATTACACGCCGGTCGAAGGCGTCGGACTGTTCTGGCATTTGGTCGACTTGGTTTGGATTTATCTGTTTCCGCTACTTTACTTGGTGTCGTAACGGAGGTCGCACATGGGACATGGAACGGGACAAGAATCGACTCACGAGCATCATATCATTCCGTTTGCGACCTACTTGAAGGTGTTCATCTCCCTTCTGGTTTTGACGGTCATCACGGTCGCAGCGGCTCGAGTGGACTTCGGCGCATTGAACGCTGTCGTGGCGTTCGCCATCGCTTCGGTGAAGGCGGGACTGGTTTTGGCGATCTTCATGCACTTGAAGTACGACGATAAGCTCAACCGAGTGATCATCGGCTCATCGGTGTTCTTTCTGATCATTCTGTGGATTTTCTGTATTCTGGATATTTTCACGCGCGTGGGCCAAAGCTCCACGCTGTGATCGCCGAGCGCCTTTGCTTGTGCGCTAGATCTTCATTTGCGAGCTTTGCAAGGCCCGTCGCTTTCCGAGCGGTGGGCCTTTTACGTTATGGCCCTTTGCGCTTCGTGTGTCGACGGAAGGATCTTGGCGCATTGTTCAAGTTGGCTTGGCCTGGCGCCTAGGGACGAGCGACTGAATTCGAACTCATAGGTGTTGAGATCAATATGCCTTGTGATGCCTACCGAAGCGATCGGCTGGGCTTGACCCGTCGCCCAAATCGGGCGAAAGCCTTGAGCCACATGCGCATGTTTTTCGATCTGACCAAGGGTGGAATTGTCAGCTTCGTCCTCGTCACGGGGGCAGCGGGCTATGCCATGAGCATGGACTTGGAAGCGCCGGTCAGTTTGGCGCATTTTGTGACGAGCCTTGCGGCCTTGTTCTTTCTCTCAGCGGGTAGCTTTGCGCTGAATCAAGCTCAGGAAGCTGGACTCGATCTGAAAATGCCGCGCACGCAGCGACGTCCAATTCCCGCGGGCCGAGTGTCGGTGATGCAGGCATGGATTCTGGGTGTCGGCTTTGTGCTTTTGGGTGCATTCGCCAGTGTGCTGATTAACACCACCGTTTTGGCTTTGGGACTTGCGACAGTGTTTCTCTACAACGTGACCTACACGATGTGGTGGAAACGCAAATGGGCCTTTGGCGCCGTGCCGGGTGCGATCCCAGGCGCCATGCCCGTATTGATCGGCTACGCCGCGAACAACGAGAACATTTGGGCTGCCGAGCCGATGTACTTGTTCCTCATCATGTTCCTCTGGCAGATGCCGCACTTCTGGTCCTTGGCGATTCGATTCCGCGACGACTACGAACGCGGCGGAATTCCGGTTTTGCCGGCGGTGTTGGGTACTGAGCGAACTTTGTATCACATGGCGCTTTACCTCTTGGCTTATGTCGCGACGGCGGCGATGGCGCCTTGGTTCACGTCTGCGCGCTGGGCGCATCTCGTGTTGGTATGGCCTTTGGCCTTCTGGGTGTTTTATCAGTTCGTGCTTTTTTATAAGTCTGTGGTTGAAAAGCATGAGCGATCGCGATGGTTGCCATTCTTTCTTTGGACGAATCTTTCGGTGTTGGTCTTCCTTGCGGCGCCTGTGTTGGATCGTTGGACCATGCACTGGATGGCTCTGGCGGCATGGGGAGGCGAGTGATGAGTTCACTGCGCGCGTTTCGCAACTACTTGATGGTCTTGGCCGCGGCGATTGTCGGCTTGATGGCGTTGGGCGCTGGAGTGCGAACGATGCGCGCTGGGCTTTCTTGCCCGGATTGGCCGCTGTGTTTTGGTAAAGTCATTCCTGATTTTCATGTGGGCGTGTGGTTCGAGTTTGTTCATCGCGCTTACGCGGGCTTAGTGGCGCTGATGTTTTTGGGCGCGATGATTTGGGCTTGGCGTTCGCGCGAAGTGCCGCGCATTGCGAAGTGGGCCTCGGTTGTTTCAGCTGTGTTTTTGACTTTGCAAATTTTGATGGGCGCACTGACTGTGCTCTGGTTGGTGAAAGCGCTCGTGGTGACGACACATCTCTTGTTGGCCACGGTGTTTTTAGTCGGCGTATGGGTGATGTTGATCGCCGTGCAGTTGCGGCTTCAGCCGATGAACTTTGAGCGCCGCGCGCCCGTGGGTCTCAGGGCCTTGTCCCTCGCCCTGCCTCTTCTCATCTTTGTGCAAATTGCGATCGGTGGTCTGGTGGCCTCGACGTATTCGGGTTCGGTTTGCGTAGACTGGCCATTGTGCAATGGGCAGTGGGTGCCGACTTGGCGGGGCGCGATTGGTCTGCAGATCATTCATCGCTTTGTCGCGTACGCCCTGACTTTGGTGATTCTGGCGATGGCGATTTGGGCGTGGAAGTCGCCGCGGATCGATACGCATTGGAAGAAAATTTTGAATGTGCAGGCCGGCCTTGTGCTCGCGCAGCTCGTGTGCGGAGTCGCAAATCTGATGATGTACATCCCGCCGAGCATCACTGTGCTTCATCAGAGTTTGGCTGTCGCGCTGTTGGGAGCTTCGCTTTGGGTGGCGACGCGTGCTTATTTGGAAAGTTTTAAGAGCGCGGAAAGTCCGGCTGCTTCTCGGGTGCCGCGTTCTGAAATGCCGGCAGATCCAGACAGCAAACGCGAATTCGGCGCAGGGTCGGGAAAGCTTCCAGCGACACCTTGAAGCGGTCGGCGTTTGCTAAATGAGGAATTACAAAACAGTCCGCCGCCGTGGGATGATCGCCCAAGGCGAATCGGCCCGCTTTGTCGGCGAGGAAGGCTTCAAGCGTCTCGCATCCGTGGCGAATCCAGTACGCGGCCCAAGCGTCGCGCTGATCCTGTGTCGCTTGAAACTCCTTTTCGAGTTTTTGGAGTACGCGCAAGTTGTGAACCGGCTGCGCGCCGCTGTTCACGATTTCGCAGGCTTGCAGCGTGATCGCTCGCTGTTGCGGGTCGACGGGAATTAGCCGCGGAGAAAATTGCACAGAGTCCAAGTAATCGATGATGGCCATCGACTGTCCAAGAACAAAGTCGCCATGAATCAGTGTGGGCACTTCGCGACTGGGATTGAGTCGCCGATAGGTCTCGGCATGCTGTTGGCCGCCGCCTTCGAGCAAATGCACGGGCGAAATCTCGTAGGGAATACCTTTGAGGTTCAGGGCGATGCGAACACGGTAAGAGGCTGAGGAGCGAAAATAGCTATACAGTTTCATGGGGGCGGTGGAAGTGCTGGTCATGAATCTGATTCAGCCTTGAATGAAGTCGCGGCGCACGCCGCAGCGAGGCGTTTGCCCTTCGGCGGGTGGCGGTTTAGAACTGCTGTCTATGAAACTGGGAAGCTTACGATCCGTGAAGTGTCGGGACGGCGAACTTTGTGTGGTGAGCCGCGACTTGCAGCGCGCAGTTCGGGCGACTGATGTGAGCCCGACCCTCCGAGAGGCAATTGAGAATTGGCCGAGTGTGCAGCCGAAGCTCTTGGACCTGGCACAGCGACTTGAAACGCAAAAGCTGCCCGGCGAGTTCGCTGTTGATCAATCGCAGTTTCACTCGCCGTTGCCACGCGCCTTTCAGTGGGCCGATGGTTCGGCCTTCTTGCATCATGTGAAGTTGGTGCGGATGGCGCGCAAGGCGCCGCTTCCCGAGACGCTCTATACAGATCCGCTTTTTTATCAGGGCGGAGGCGACGACTTCTTGGCGCCGTCTGATCCAATTCCGCAAGTCGATTTCGCACATGGAACAGACTTCGAAGGTGAAGTCGCTGTCGTCACCACGGACGTGCCGATGGGCGTGTCGCCCGAGGCGGCGCTCAGGCATGTGGCTTTGGTGATGATCGTCAATGACGTGTCATTGCGGGGTTTGATTCCCGATGAGTTGGCCAAGGGCTTTGGATTTTATCAGTCCAAGCCGCATTCGGCTTTTGCACCCTTTGCGGTCACACCGGACGAATTGGGTCCAGCTTGGAAAGAGGGCCGAGTGCATCTGCCGCTGTTGGTGGACTTCAACGGTGAGTTTTTTGGCCGCGCGAATGCCGGCGCGATGCACTTTCACTTCGGACAACTCATCGCGCACGCGGCGAAGACGCGAACTGTGGCGGCGGGCTCGATCATCGGCAGCGGGACGGTGTCGAATGAGGATGCCAGCGTGGGCTCGTCCTGCTTGGCTGAGAAGCGAATGATCGAGACGATTGCCGATGGGCAACCGAAGACGCCCTTCATGAAAGTCGGCGATCGCGTGCGCATGGAGATGAAAGACGCCGAGGGGCGTTCGATTTTCGGTGTGATCGACCAAGTCGTGCGACCCGCGCAGGAGCTGGCTTATTTTGCTCGCGGCTGATGGCCGTTGGGCCATCGACTTATGCCACTGTCTCAAATTGAGACAGATTCCATAAAGTTTAAGCTGTTCGTTGATCCAGTCTCAATTCGGTCCGCCAAACGTCCGATACTCCATAGAGCGATCTCATGCTGAGGTCGGGGAAAACGTCAGTGGGGTGCGAATGTCGACGCCGCTGGGTCGAATTGGTCGTCGTGGTCTCCTCGTAATTTCAGCTTTTGCCTCGGGCCTTCCGGCTCCGAGTCTTTGGCATTTCGGTGAAGCCGCGCAAGCGCATGAGTCAGCGCAGGTGGACGCGCAACGCGCGTATCGCGAGTCCACTCAACACATGGCTTCGCGAATCAATCAGTTGATGGGTCAAAGGGTGCAACTGCCAAGTCGTGGTGACGTGATCGTGCGCCAAGCGCTCGCACCGAACGGTCGCGTGATGCGCCAAATGCTGCTGTCGAAGGACATTTCCGAAATTCAATTGGATGAAGATGCGGATGGCGTCGTTGATTTGTGGGAAGTTAAGCGCGGTCACCTGACGGTGACGGCGTCGGATCCGTTGCGTGGTCGCTTCATGCGACTGACGGTGTCTGACAAAGTGAAGCAAGGAATTCTGAAGGCTGAGTATTTGTTGGCGAGCGATGGTCGTGAGTATGCGCTCTGGCGCGCCACAATCGAGCGAGCCAAAGTGATGCGATGGGACGAGTCGGTAGAGTCTCCTTCAGTTCATCATCACGACAACGCGATCGAGCCGACTTCTCCTCGTGCGCCGATCTTGATTGCGGACAATCGGAGTACTTTGGAACGTCTGACGGGAGTGCGTCGTCCATCGGCCGCCCCTGCCTTGGTCTCCACTCCTGTGCCCACGCCGACACCGCGCCCTCGAGTCGTAAGTGCATTCATCGACACGCGTCCGGTCGCGGCGATGCAGCCCACGGAAGTCAGCGTGCAGGCGCAGGAGTGTTCGGAGTTCGTGGGTCCCTTGCCGCGCGAGGCGGCGCAACGCTGTGAACAGTTGATCCGTGAGTGGCGACGATTTGGCGATCATATCGGTGTGGGAACGGATTTGTTGTGCGACCTCAATCCCGATAACAATTTGGCGCGCCTGCAAATGTCTTGGTGGAATGTGCTTCAGCAAATGAATGGACAGTCGAGTTTGCTGTCGCGACTCCGCGACACTTCGGATCCGTCTAAATCCATGTTCTCCGACTCATGCTTCGCCCCGAATCGGCGCGAAGACTTCGAGAAGCTGACCGAAGGCTTGGCGGAAGTGATGGGCACCAGCGCAGGTTTGGATCAAAGCGTTGTGCAGCCGGGAAGTACTCCTAATCCGAATGCACCGCGAAGTTTGCGCAATCGTCAGGGTCCGTTCTTGGCATGTCTTGAGCGAAATGGCTTGGCGGCGACGGCGGCGAGGATCGAAAGAAACTTCTATCTGGGCTTGGAGTTTCCGCATCTGCGCACCAATCGACCATTGGCATGTAACTTCAACGACAGCACCGGCAGTCAAAATCCTGGCAACTATTATCCGGGCCACGAGCAGGTCGAAATTCGCATGACGGCCGCGCAGGCGGGACAATCTCGTGACGAGCGCGGCACACCTTTGAATTACGCCAACGTCTTGTTTCATGAATACATTCATTCAGCCGGCATCAGCTCTGAGCCTTTCACATATACGGCGGTCGCCTGCTGCGGAAACCCTCCGGGCTCGAACCAAGAGCAAGCCTGTTCACAACTTCGCGGCATGGTGAATGAAGAGATGCGACTCAAGCAACTCGAAGTTTTGTTTGGTCCTCGCGTGCAGAATGCGGAGTCGACCTACAACTTTATTCAACAGCGGTATGGGCCCGAAGTCGCAGATCGTTTGTCGCGCGAGTTTTTGTTGGGATTGGATCGTGAGGGTGCGGCTGTTCAGCCCTATGGACGACTGATGGATCCCGATGCTTTGCGCAGATGTGTGGCCGCAGAAAGCCGAGATGCCTGCGTGAACAAGTGGACGGCGGCCATTGGTCAGTATCTTGATGGCTTCACCAACAATGTTTGTCCGGGTATTGTGTCGTGGGCGTATCGTGGTGATGTCGATGTGACCGAAGATACCTATCGAACAGCTTGTCGAGAGATCAGCGGTCGAATTCGCACCGGTTTAGAGTCTGGAATGCGCGACATGATTCGCGATACGGCGGCGGGACAGTGTACGCCGGCACGCACAGCGACGGAATTCAACTTCGATGCATCTCGATGGCTGGCGGCTCTGTTCGGCGTGCAGCCTGCGATCGCTTCGGCAGATCCTGATTGCGCGTTCTCCGATCAGGCTCCTCAGCAGCCTTGGGTGGGCGGCGATCCCGGTGTTGGCTCGACGCCCCTTCCCGTCGTCGTCGCGACGCCTTCACAGCATGCGAGTGATGATCCCCATGCTGACAACAGTCGGGTAGGTCCGCGTCCAGATCCAGACCAAGCGCCGCTGAGTCGTAGTCAGCCAAGACGCGAAGTGGTCAGCGCTCGCGATCGACTTTCGCAGTACAGTCAAAGTCCAAGCACCGAGATTTCCCGAATCGCGCCTCGTCCTGTCGTTCGCATTGATACGGAGTCTCGCCAAGGCGTTGCGACCGTCGAGAAGCGACTTCGCGAAGCGACGGACTTCGTGGGTGCGGCGGCTCGGGGCTTGGATCGCCTAAAAGATGTCGCGATTCCCCGCGCACAAGCGGCTGAGAAATCGAATCCTTCACGAATCGCATCTGCGACGACGGACTATGTTCCTTTCCGCGCGCCTTCTCGCAGCGTTGAGAACGGTGGGCGAATCCCGAGCTCAGTCTCCATGTCAGATCCCGGAGAGGGATCGGCGGCACCTGGTGTGCGACTCGTTTCGAGTCGAAGTGCTGGGCCGGGGGCTAAGGCTGCGGGTGGAGTGAATGGCTCGGCGGCTCGCGGCGGTCCAGGTAGCGGTCCCGGCGCTTCAGCTGCAGCTGATGTGGATGGTGCGGCGATAAACGGAAGTGGTGTGACTCTGCCACCCGCACATCTCGGCGCGCGTGAATCCGATCCTCAGCGTGTGCCGGCCGCAGGCTCGGCCGCACAAACAGATTTGCTCGCGCCGATCCTATCTCGTCCCTGGCGAGAGATCGCAGGCAACCTGAAGAACGCCGTGGTCGTTCAGGCCTTAGTCGATCAACGAATCGTGATCGTGGATCCGAGCGGACGGCGAATTGGCTCGCGCGTTCCGACGCGAACTTATCGATTCATTGGACTCGATAAGCCGCTCAAACTGGATCAAAGAGTGCCAGCGAGCCGGCCATGAGTTTGTTTCGCCGAAGATCCATCGTCACGATCTTCATCGCGTTGCTGTTGGTCGGATTTCATCTGGCCAACAGCTATGACAGTCAGTACCGCATTGAAAAGTCCTACGATGCCGGTATGAAGCGCAAGCAAGGACAGATGTTGCTGGTCACGTCGATGGCCACGTCGCTGTTCATTTCGGGCGACTCCAACTCGGCGATTGAGCACCTGGCTGATGCGATGAATCTGCGCTTAATTGACTTCTTCGTCATACATCGCAAGGGCGAAGTTCTGAGCTTTGATCAGAAATCGGCGATGTTTTCGAGAAACGAGTTTCTCCGCCTATCGCCCGAGGCCCAAGCCACGTTACTCGCCGAGCACCCGACAAATGTGACGCTGCAATTCGATGCTCCGAGTGGCGACACCACGGTATCCGAAAGTGAGCGCGCTTCGGTGGAGCATCGATTTGTCGCTATGGAGATCGAGCCTGGAACTTATCTCACGGCAGGGCTGATCGGCGAACGCGAACAATATCTCCAGTTCATTCTGCGCACCTATGAGCGCGAGGTTTCGCAGACGCTTTCATTGTTCATTGGCTTGGCTGTTCTGCTCTTCTTGCTCGCCTCTAAGGACCTCTTGCGAGTCGCGAAGGCGATCAAGTCGGGGCGCTTGGGCGCCATTCGCGACATCACCGCGCTTTCGGCCGAGGCCGAAGTGCTGAAGCGTGGTGTGGAGGGCTATGAGTTGGCCGTTGGTAATCTGAAAAAAGAGAACCAAGTTTTGGGCGCTCAGGTTTTGCCTTCTTTGAAAACGGAAATCCAATCGGGCAAGAAGCCGCCTTATGACTTCGATTGCACGATGGTGCGTACCGACATCAATAACTTCACGCACATTTTCAACAATCATCCGCTCGAAGAATTCATTGAAACGATCAATGAGTTCTTTGTGGAGTGCTCGCACATCATTTCCCGCTGGGATGGGTTGATTCATGAGTTTGTCGGCGACGAAATCATTTTTTATTTCAAAGATGAGAAGCATGCGAATTCATTCACCGCCGCACTTGCATGTGTGAATGAAATCAATCGCGCAGCAGACCGCATTCACCAGCGGACGACGGCGCAACGAGGCTATGGCTTCCGCGTCAAATCATCATTGGCGCATGGAAAGATTCGCTTCGGACGATTCCTGAATGGCTACTCCTTAGCGGGCGCGCCTCTCATCGAGACGACCCGAATCTTGAGTCATGTTTCGGAGAAGAACGAAAACTCTGTGCACTTTGACTTTGGCAACTTCGCTAAGCTGCACGAAGACATTCGTTTCGAGGATTCCTTCCGTGCAACTCTCAAAGGCATGCCGGGTGAGCGGCGAATTTTGCGCTATCTGGGCCACTCGCCAATCTCTGAAGCTTGGAGCAAGTCGACGACTTGGCATCCGCGCTTTCAGGATTATCGATCTGACGAAGACTTGTGTTACTGGCTCAATCGCGTCGCTGCGCGCGACGTGCAAGACGAGCAGATCGCGAAGTTCCTCTCGAGCTTTGTGGTCACGCGCAGCGACTCGGCTGTGACGGCCTTTGCTCTGGAGGCGATCGAAGATCGGATTGAAACCGCGACGCAGCCTGATCGCACCTTGGCCAATTTGGCCTCGGCCTTGAGGTCGCTCGTGCCCTTGGATCAAGTTTCGATGGAGCTTGAGAATGTGTTGGCGACCTTGCTGCAAAGTTCAGACGCTCGCGTCGTGGCCAATGCGATCGAGACGGTGGAGCACTTTAAGATGGCGCGTCTTTCAAACGCCGCTCGACGTCTGGCTTACTCAGACGACAATCGCGTGGCGGCCAATGCTTTGGTGTTGCACGGGGCGGATGAAGTTTCAAAGCCTGTGATTCAACGACTGAAGAAGCTCTTGGCTTCGGGCAATCCGACATATGTGTCGTCGGCGATCTATGCGATGGGCGAGATCGCGCGCAAGCTTCGCGCCCGAGATCTGGTCTACTTCAGCACGCAGTCGGACTTCTTGGCGTTGTCACAGACTTTGCCGCAGCACTCGAAGTCACCGGATCTCAATGTGCGCCGCCAGTGCTTGATGGCGGCGGAGAAATTCGGCGATGAGCTACTTCTTGCGAAAGTGCAAAAGCGTCTTGGCGCCAAGTCAGTCGCCGAGCTTTTGGAAAACGAAAGACGCAAATCAGCGATCTGATCTAAAGTTCGGTTTCTTCGTTGGTGGATTCTCCGCGAGAAACTTTGAGCAGCAAGTTTGATAACCGGGGCATCCTTCACAAGGAAGGATCACGCCGATTTCGCCGTTGTGACAGTGGGCCACAAAGTGCGGCTTCTCAAAAGTGGTGCGACCGTAAATCAGGCGTACCCAATCGATGACTTCTTCGGGCTTGGCTTGCATGCCGACGAGATCGGCGAAGCCCTGGTTGCCGACGGGCTTATGGCAAAACTCGATACCGTCGCGCGCGAGCACGGGGCTGACTTCGATGATCTCGGCGACGTTGCGCTGAAAGTTCCGAGTGTGCGCCATGCGCTCACTCATTTCGAAAGTCGTGTTCTGCGCCATGATCATGCTGACGATGGTGAGCAGTCCGAACAAGCCCAGCAAAACCTGGCGCACGCGACCTGTGGCTGGCCGAATCGCATAGGCGGCGGCTAAGACGGGCAACATGTAGGCGGCGTAGAGATAGCCGTAGTAGGTGTTGACGGAAAAATAATGAATGCTGCGTGTGGCGACTCGGCCGAGCACGATGGTGCACACAAACGCAAATGTCGCGACAAGGCCAGCGGCGATGATCACCTTGTGTTTGTTGAACTCACTCTTTCGCCTCACACTCCAGAATCGACGTGCAATCCAGACGGCACTCGCGATCAAAAGAAGTGCGCCGAGCCAGCCTTGCCAGCCGCCGACTTGCATGCGCAGACGGAACTCGTCGGGACTGATGATCGGCGTTGGTAAGGCCATCCAAGCCATGAGATGAGACCAAACAATATTGAAGTTTTGTGTCGCCCATTCGCGCCGTTGGGGCTCAGCAAGAGCTTTGGCCCCTCGCATGAGAAAGTCAGCGTAGCTCACCAAGCCGTAAAGTGGTGGCAAGATCATCCATTCGGCGATCTTCCATCGCTGCGGACCTCTGTGGAAAAACCAGTGTGCAAAACCAATCACTCCCAGAGTTGGCCCACCCAACTCATAGGAGAAAGTCGCTGTGGTCCCGAGCAAAAACAGAAACGCTCGGCGAATCGGTGTGAGATCTTCATGCCACTTCCAATAGAGGCCGACGATGAACAGCATGAGACTTGTGTACAAAATGTACCCATGAATGTGCTGCCAACTCACGACTTCGACAAAGCTCACTTGCACGGCGAAGTAAAGGCCCAGCAGGAATGCGAATCGGGGATCGAAGAACTGTCGGAAAAACGCCAACACGGCGATCGCACCCAGATACCAAATCACAAAGCCGGTGATTTGCCAGGTGAGGGGGTCGCGACCGAGCAAACTGAACTCGGCGGCCATCAATGTGAAGAGAACGGGTCGATACAGGAGTCCATCGCTCGGCTGACATTTGCGAGTTCGATTGTAGGAAACCAGATGTGACCAAGTTTCAGAGAAGCCCTGCTCGTGGGGAACTTCAAGGAGCAGGCAAGTGTGATCTGTGCGGAATGCGTGAAGCGTGACCGGCCACCAGGCGAAGGCGACGGCCAGACCCAGTATTACAGCGGCCACCCAAAACTTCTGCAAAGGTAGAATCTTGCTGAGTGAATAGCGAGGTTGGTCCTTCATGAGTGAAGCATCTGTGGAGTTCGCATTCATGGATGGGCTCCTTCTTGAGCACAACAGCTTTCAATTTGACAAGTTTCGCAGGCGACGAACTTTGCGTTGGGACAGTAAGCGACGCGAATGGGTTGCGGAAAATGTGCACGACCGTAAATCAAGCGTGGAAAGTCGATGATTTCACTTTCCGAGTGCTGCAGGGGTCTGAGGTCGACAAAGGGAAGATTGCCAGAAGGTGGATTGCAATAAGATAGACCACCGCGAGCTCGCTCAGGGTTTTCGGAAATCCATTGCGCCGTTGCACGTTGCAATTGTCGCGCGGGCCACTGCGCCTCCATCATGGCCGTCGCCGTGTTTTGACTCATCACCAAGTGCCCGAGCGCCAAGACGCCGACGATCCAGGCGGTTCGAGTTTGTGCATGTGTTGAGAGGCGGCTGAGTGCGACGGCGAGAATGAGAATCGCGAAGCTCGAGAATTGAAATGCATAGTAAGTGTTCTTTGCTATGTACTCCAGGCCTCGCGGCGCCATTCGCCCCAATGCAACGATCGCGACAAAGCCGAGAGCTCCCCAAATTCCAAATTGTAGCAAGTCCTTTTGCGCGGGCGTCAGCGCCAAGCGCTTTCGATAGAGCCAAAAGAATGTGAGTGCGCTGGCGATGGCGCCGATCGCAAGTCGAAAATCCGCGACGGGAAACTTCGATCGGAGAGCCTGAGGATCAACAAGGCTTGTCGGCCAGATCCACCAACCTGTGACTTGCAACCATAGTAATGGCAGGGCCTTGACGGACTCGAACAGACTGCCGCGCTCGATTTGTCCGTCGCCGAAACTGATCTGGCGAAGTTCGGCATCAATGAAGTTCGCGATCAGATAGATCGGCAACGGTAGGAGAAGTTCCCAGCGGAAAGTTTGTTCGCGACGCATTTTCCAGAGCGACCAGGCCAGGAAAAGCGCGCCGCCCAATTCATAAGTCATCGACATCAAGAGGGCGATGCCGAACTGAACCCATCGACCCCAGCCGCTTGAGGGTGTCAGCACAAAGGCATAGGCCAAAGCTGCGAAGAGCACATAGGCGTGAATGTGTTGCCATGAGACGGCATCAATGTGTGAGGCATTCACGGCAAAGAGTGCGGCCAGCGACCAAGCGAGCGGCGCTGAGAGATGGACGCGTAAGATCCGCCACAGCAACACACAGGTGACGGCGTAAAGGCAAAGGCCAAAGCCTTGCCAAAGCAGCGGATCGCGACCGAAGGCTGCGAACTCAAACGACATCAGCGTGAAGAGCACAGGTCGATAGAGAATGGGATCCGAAGGGTAGCAAGTGCGGGTGCGGTTGTAGGAGATCAAATGCGACCAAGTTTCTGAGAAGCTTTGGTCCCAAGGCACTTCAAGTAATAGGCAAAGATGATCGCCTCGGAAAACATGAAACAGCGTCGGCCACCACGTGAACAGCACAAGACCGATCAGTCCCCATGCGGCCCATGTTGTCGTCGATGCTCGAGGCGCCATGCTCTCATGTTGCGGTGAGATTCAAGTCTTGGCTAGCTCTAACTGACAGGCTGAGCGGCCGCGAAGATCGATGGGGCGCTGGGTGCAGCGGTGGAATTTGAACTTGCAATCTCCGACTGCAAAATCTGGCGGCCGTCCTCCACGCGCTCGGCAAAGAGTCGACATAGCTTCTCTTCAACCTTGGACCAGGGCATGAGTTTGGACCACCACCAAAAGCAAAGCATGTTGTAGAGAACGAAGGGGTAGCAATCGTGCTGCATACGATGATCAAAGAGTGAGCCTTTCACGTTCGCGTGCGGAAAAATTCCCAGCTCCTGCAGCAGTCGGCCTGTGCTCCGAGTTGTCTGCGTCAGCTCAGGCCTTGCGGCGAAGCCATGACGGTCGACAATGAGTCGATCTGTAAATCTTTGGTCGGGCGGCACGTCGAAGTCGATGACCGGACTTGAGAACTCGAGCTCATGATGCGCGTAGAGTGTCTTGAAGAGTTGGCGAATGGAGGACATATGCCCGGGCAAATGGAGAAGCTCGCGAGTCATGCCGTCATAGACGTGAGTGATCCCTTTTCCTTGCGCGCGCAGTGCGTGCGCATGATGAATCGCCGCGAGATGCCAGCTCAGTGAACTCATCCCTGGTGTGGCCAGATTGAAGAGGCCATGTCGAAGAAGGCTGCGCAGGTAGCCTCGCCAGGATTCGGTGTAAGAAAGTCGGCGAATCAGTGCGTCGGTGTTGAGAGACACATGCGTGAATTTGGACTCGCCCAATTTTTGCCTTAGGCGACGGACATTCTCAGTGGGCATGGGGGAGCTTCGCGTTCCCATTTCCCAACAAGTGATCAGATGCACCACGGAGTGTTGTCGAGCGACAATGGCAGCCGCGGCCGTCGAGTCAGTTCCACCTGAGAAGAGGAGAATGCACTCGCTCATGACTGATCCTTGGGATTCTGCGAGTAAGGATTGGCTTCATCCGCGCCACTTGCGGTCTGCGAAAGCAGGTAACGGGCGAGGCGACCAAATGCTTTGAAGGGCAGATGCACGATCGCCGCAATCAGCTGCAGAAGCTCAAGACGCAATCTGTAGGGGAGTACGAGAGCGGTAAGACCCAGACTCAAAGTGATGAGCATGCGAAAGGGAGTCAGGAGAATCTCGATCATTCTGACATTGCAAACGCGACAGGCGAGAAGGTCAATTGTGAGTTTTCGGGTGCGAGTTTAGGGGTATGAGTTTTGGGGCGAGCTGTGGCGGGGTTCAGCGCGCGGGGTCGCGCCGAGGAAGGCCGATGTTTGACGGCAACATCTGTGTGCTCTTTGATTGAGGTGGGGATCGAAGTCGAGCTGAAAATTCATCCGTGTTGGATGCCGAAGCTCAAGACGAGGAACGCATATGAATTCGAGCGCGAGTTGGAGCTGGACGAAGTCATCGGCTTGGCGATTGTTGGCCAGCGCGCTGCGAATTGGCGCACCGCTGGACGATGCTCTGCGGGCCGTTGAAGCTGAATGTCCAGATCCCATTTTGCGTCCCAAGTTTCGTGAGGCCTTCGCGCATCTGCAGTTACGGCTCGGTGAGCCGTTGCCGGCGGCCAAGTTCTCACCCAGCCTCACCGAAGCTGAACAAGAGCTACTGTTTGTAGGCAGCGTCTGTGGAACTTTGGATCGAGCCTTCGAGGCCGCCGCACGAATTCATCTTCTGCGCGAACGAGGCTTGGCACCGGATGGTTCATCTGAAGCGATCAGCGGACCCGATCAAGCGCGCGCCATGCTCTTTCTTCTCCTCGAGCAGGGCGTTTCGATTCTTAAGGCGCTTCGCTTTGTTCAAGATGAAGCAACCGCACTCACGCCAGCCCACCGCGCATCGCTCATGACTTGGTCGGCGAAAATCAGCGAGGGGCAAGGCATCAGCTCGCTCTGTGATCCGCAACTTTGGGGCGAAGGCTTTGCGCGACAAATTCATCGCTTCGAAACTGAGGGCGACTTGCTCGCGCTTCGGGAAAATTTGGCGATCGATCTTCACGCTTTCTCAGCTACAGAGGATGAGTCCGCCATGCAGCCTAAAGCGCACGCGAGTCTCAATCGGCGGCTCGACTTCTACTTGCGAGTGGCGGCGAACTTAGAAAGCGGCGAAGACTTATGGAACGCACTTTGGCAGGCCACAGAAATCCTTGGCGAGGACCGACTTAGTCTTGCTTGGAGAAATTGGCTGCGTGAAGTTGCCAAAACTCCGGCTCGCGATCTTGAGATCGAGGCCGGCTTGGCGACTTGCCGATTTATGAGCGAGCGGGAGAAAATTTTCTTCGCCGCCGGTTTGCGCGGCGGCCATCTTCCCGATGCCTTGCGATCGCTCGCGAGCCTCGGCGTTTGACGTAGATCATGCGAGCGCGCCGCGCGAACTCAGCGTGGGACAAAGAGCGCGCGAATTTTTCCGCGATAGGACTCGGCGAAGAATGCGAGATAGGCGGTCATACCTCCGAGAATCAACGCGACCGGGAGCCCTTCCGGCGCCATGAAGGCATGCACCAGAAAAATGTGAATCACGATGGGCGCCAAGATCACTAAGGCCAAGGGTACGAAGTATCCCGAAAGTAAGAGAAGCCCGCAGATCGTCTCCACAGCTTTCAGAAACGGCATGAAGTAGACCGAGGCCGCCATGCCTTCGGTGAACTTCATCATGGGCTCAGGGAGATCCGTGGGCGGAGGTGCAAGTTGAAGAAGTCCCGCGAGTCCTGCAGCTGTGAAGGCAAGGCCGAGTAGTATTCGTACACCCAAGGTGATTTTGGCTTTCATTGGAGACCTCGATTCAGGCCTTCGGCGATGGCCTCTGGCGATGATTTGTTTCGACTCGCTCACAGGGAACTTCTATCCCCGTAGTGATTTGTGACGACCTCACTGTGCTATCAGTTCAAAGCCGCGCAGATTGAAGGTGAAGTGCTAGTCGGGAAGGGCCACCGATTCTCGACGAAAGGCTAGCTGAGCTTTCGGTATACTTCATCGATACGTATCCGATTCTTGCTCTTCTGGATCTTGAGATGTGATCCCCAAAGGACGGAGAATAGTGAGAGGCGGGTGATCTTCACATTGAATCCGCCGTTGAGGCATCATGCGCATTTGTCTTTTGGTCTTACTGAGTTGTCTGATCGAACTTTCCACAATTCCTGCACATGCCAACAATCTTCGTGGCTCGCAAGCGCCTGAGATTCACTCCAGTACCGTCGCGCCTGAATTGCTCGAGAGACTTCGCGAACGATGTGCGAATCGCGGCTTCATGAATACGCCACTGCACTCGTCGTTGGATGATTGTCGAAAGGCCGTCGAAGATCCGCACTTTTCCGCGCCGGCGCTCGAGTACTGTTTAGCAAAGCGAACTTACACGGAGATGCGAGGGTGTTTGACCATCATTCGCGGCCGAGATTTTCCCGTTCAGTACCTACAGGCCTGCGAGAGGGCCGGTCATCGCGGCGCACAGGCTTATCAAGATTGCCTGAGTTTTCTCGCGAACTCGTCGTCAACATATGATCAAGAAGCGTTTCAACTTTGCTTGGAGCGCGGAATGGTCGCGCGATTTCGCGAGGCCGTTGGCTGCCTCAACGCCATTCGTGATCGCCAAGTGAATACGCAAAGTTTACGGCGACTGTGTGTGACCGAACTGAGCTCAATGGGTGATAACTTCGCCGATTGCGTGAATCGAACTGCAGAGACCTTTCCGCTCAGTCCATACTGCGCGCCTCCGACCAGCGGCGGCGCTTCGGTGGGCGCACCCGCGCGCCCGCGTTCACCGACGAGAAGCACACCGTAAATGTGTAGGTCCTTTTCCTGAATTAGAGCGCGAAGGTCGAGTGACTTGGTAAATCGGGGCCTATGGGTACCAAGCCGTTCTCAGTGAGAATCAATATTGAGACTTACTGAATTTGCGGAGATCGCCGGTATCACCAGTGCCGAAAATTGGCGGAGAGAGTGAGATTCGGTCAAGCGCTCGCGATCGCTTCACGCTCTCGCTCCGCCTGACCACCCTCACGCGCCTTTCGCTCGCATCACGCTCGCTCACCACCCACTGGGTGGCGGCGCGTTCGCTTCGAATCTCGCTTCACCCACAAATTAAAAAAGGCCCAACAGCGTTGGACCTTTTTTAATTGGCGGATTTGAAGGGTATTCAACAATTCCGCTAGGTTACAACCTTAGTAAGATT